>Ga0180301_10001291_pt1 | contig 19750 bp, 17 predicted proteins | sample GuaBasSediGuay16_FD_121797 | JGI IMG/M metagenome (GOLD analysis project Ga0180301, IMG submission 121797) | Subseafloor sediment microbial communities from Guaymas Basin, Gulf of California, Mexico - Guay16, Core 4569-2, 12-15 cm | ecosystem: Environmental > Aquatic > Marine > Hydrothermal...
ATGAGGAAAGTGGAGCCTATCAGAAAAGGTGAAGCGCTGGTCGTAAATGTAGGGACAGCTGTTTCTATCGGAGCAGTTACACATGTGGGGAAAGATGAAGCTGAGATTAAGCTTAGAATACCTGTAGCAGCATTTGATGGAGCCCGGGTAGCTATTAGTAGACAAGTAGAGGGTAGATGGAGGTTAATAGGCTACGGTTTTATAAAGTCTTAGACTCCAATCAATGTTTCAGTTCTAAGAATCCCCTCAATTCTCCTAATTGTTGTAACTAACCTGTCTAATTCTGACATACTTTTTACTTCAACTTTTATAACTATATCCCATGTACCATAAGTTATAGTAACCTCTTGTACACCTTCGAGTTTAGACAGTTCTTCAGCTACATCATACTCACGACCAGTCCTCGCTACCGCGAGTATATAAGCGGTTATTTCACGCATGTTGACACCTATTAACGGCTAGGATATCTTAATGTAGAAAAAGAGACGAAGATTATAAGTATTTCTTCTTTTTATACATTTCTTTTACTTCTTGAAGATTACATTTATTATTGTGCCTGCATCTTTCTCATACAGTATCATATTTGGGGGTTGCATTGAGCGCAGTTTGTCCTTCACTATATCGAGATAAGGAAGGGAGATTTATCTGTAGTCGAGTGCAGCAAGAAGTAGACCCTGTTTTTATGCCTTGCTTATCGAACTATACTGAATGTCCTATATTCTCCAGTACTCCTCCACCACCGGAAACCGAAAAAGCAGAAGTTAAGGAGGCAGAACCTATTGTTGAAGAAGTTGTGGAAGTAGTTGAAAAACCTGTAGTTGAAAAAGTGGAAGAAGAAAAAGAGCTCATTAACAAATTCGAAGATATTTTAAAGGAAGTAGATGAGGTAGATTCCCGTTGGATCGCATACGAATCATCGGCAACTAAACTGCTTGAAGCTTGGGATAAACTGCGAAGCGAAGCGCTTAGAATTCTAGCAAGTATAGACTCTACATTGCAGACATACACTGAAGAAATCAAAGATGTTGAATTGAAATATGAGATGGGACTGTTAAGTGAGGAAGGTTTTCAGGAGATCAAAGGAAGGTTAGAGGACGGGTTAAAGAAATACGAGAATATCAGAATACAGATAATCGAGTATTTAGATACTATAGAAAACCGTATAGACCAGCATTACCAAAGGCTTAAAGTAACCGCCGCAAAGCCGGATATTGGAAAGCTGAAGATAAGCCTCATGAAACTAGAGGAAATGTATAGTCAGGGTAAAATAGATAAAAATACATATGAAAAAATAAGAAGTGAAATCGAATATGAGATAAAGAGATTAGAAAAACTGATGAGTTGAAACTTATGACTGTCGAATTTATCGATAAGTTGTCGGATGAGGAGAGAAGAATTTTCGAAGAGTATAGAACTCTTTTCTCTAGATTAGATGAACTCTGGGAAGAATATGAAAAAACTGGAATAGATACCCTTCATCAATGGGAAAAAGATAAAGTAATTTTAATGGAGGGAATATCTAAACTATCAGGTCTAGTGAAACGGTTAAACGAAGAAATAAACGAGCTCAAGATAAAAGTTGAGGTAGGGCTTTTATCTCAAGAAGAAGCCGAGTCGAGGCTTGAAGAGTTAGGAAGTTCTGTTAACGAGGTAAACGGCAAGCTTAAGGCACTAGAAGCAGCTTATAATGAACTCGCAGAAAGAGCTGAGATTCACAGGAAGAGAATACTGCCAGCTAGAATTAGGGCATCTAGAGAAGAGTTGGAGAGAAGATTAGAAGACCTAGAAGAGAGATTCAGAAAAGGAGAAATAAGCGAAGTTATCTATGAAAAACTCAAGAACGAAGTTATAAACCTGCTTAAACTAATCTCTAGGTAGTCTTACCCTTAAACGTAGCTGAGAAGCTTGCTATATACCGTCTTTTTACACCTTCGTACTTCTTTAATTTCTCTAATTGTTTAAGGAATTTCTCTTTGCTAACTTTCCTCGAAGATATTATCCTTATTCTACCTCTCTCTTTTCGGATTTTTAAGTCTTTTAATTCAGAGCCACCATATAAAACAGCTATTTTTGTCATCGCGTTAACTAGCCTTTTAAAATGAGTCTTACATAACTGGTAGTGTCTTCCGTTAAAGGTCACGATGTAAGATGCTTTATTCTGGCAGTTAACGTAGTCACAGGAATGTTCGCTCACTAATATTCACCTCTCTAAAGGCTTAGAATCATTAGTGTTAATCCATATTTAAACTTTATAACAGGTGGGCCTACTTTTATTAGTGGTGAGCGAATTGCAGGTAAAGATCGAGGTTGTTCCATTAGAGATACCTAAAGAGACGAATATAATACTTGGGATAACTCATTTTATTAAGACTGTAGAAGATCTTTACGAAACTCTAGTAACCCATGTGCCAGGAATAAAGTTCGGGATAGCATTTTGTGAAGCTTCGGGTGATCGGCTAATAAGATTCGATGGAAACGATGAAGAGCTTATCAAAATAGCTGTAGAAAACGCCAGAAAGATAGGAGCTGGGCATTCCTTTGTTATTTTGATTAAAAACGCATGGCCTATAAATGTCGTGAATGCTATTAAGAATGTCCAAGAAGTCCTAACGATACTATGTGCCACAGCAAATCCAGTGCAAGTGATAATCGCCGAAACTGATCAAGGTAGAGCTATTATAGGCGTCGTAGACGGTTTCACGCCTTTAGGAGTTGAAGATGAGGAGAAACGTAAAGAACGCATGGACTTCTTAAGGAAGATAGGGTATAAAAGATAGGTGTCTTTTTGTCTAAAATTTTTTACTTTAAACAATCTATTGTGATAAGAGACGATATCAAAATGAGCAGAGGAAAAATCGCGGCTCAAGCAGCGCATGCTGCTGTAACCGCTGCCGAACTGGCTCGAAAGAATTTTCCAGAATGGTTTAAAGAATGGTTTAACGAAGGACAGAAAAAAGTAGTTTTAAGAGCATCGTCTGAGAAGGAGTTGTTAGAGTTGTACGAAAAGGCAAAAGAGAAAAAATTGCCAACTGCTATTATAAGAGATATGGGTCTAACTGAAATTCCTCCCGGAACGATAACGGCTATAGCTATAGGCCCGGCGCCCGAGAAGCTGGTAGACGATATAACAAAGCATCTTCCATTATTGAAATAGGGTCTTTTATGCGATTATCTCAAGCACTCTTGGATAAGCTGCTCGGCTTAGAAGTTTATATAAGCTCTACAGATGGTATAGGAGGAACTATAAAATCCTCACACGAGGATTTTATAGTTGAGGAAATTTCGGAAGAAGGCATGCTGTGCTCGATATCAAGCGAATTAGACGTCGTCGAGGGAAGCGGCAACTATACGTGGTTTGTACTAGTTAAAAGAGGTTTAGATACGCTAGCAGCAATAAGGAAGATAGCCAGGTATTTTAAAATAAGTAGTAAGCGTTTTTCTGCAGCTGGTTTGAAAGATGCGCGAGCATTAACGGCTCAACTTGTTTGCGTAGAAGGCGTGTCTCCTGAAGAATTGCTGTCGTTTAATGATGAAAGTGGAAAGGTCAAAATTCTCGTAGCCTTTAAAAGACCTTATAAACTCATGCCCGGCATGCTCTATGGAAACAGTTTTAAGATTACCATAAGGAACATCTGTTTAGCTGCATGTGAGATTGAAAAACGGATTTATAGAATATTAAATGAAATAGTTGAAGCCGGAGGAGTTCCAGCTTACTATGGTTATCAACGATTTGGAACTATAAGGCCTATAACGCACATAGTTGGACGATATGTGGTAAGAAAGGAATTTGAAAAAGCAATTCTCACTTTACTTACTGAAATCTTCCCCCATGAATCTGAGAGAGCTAAAGAGGCTAGAAAATATCTGAAGGATACTATGGATTTTAAAGGAGCATTAGAGCTGTTTCCTAAAACATTACATCATGAGCGAGCGATCCTCTATTATTTAATAAAGCATCCCAACGACTTCTTCGGCGCTTTTCGAGCCCTCCCTCTCACTATTAGAAGGCTCTTTATAGGAGCCTTTCAGGCATATCTTTTTAATAGAGTATTAAGTGAGAGAATCAAAAGTGAATTGCCGATAAGTAAAGCTGTAGCTGGAGATATAGTAGCTGTGTTATCGCGGAGAGGATATAGCGTTAGAGTTAAAGGAGTTTTTAGGGCAAATGCGTCAAATGTCGAAAAACTAAATGAGTTTATAAAACGAGGCGTTGCAGTCTTAGCTTTAAATGTATTCGGTTACGATACAGTGCTATGCGACGGAATGCCTGGAGAAATAGAGCGTAAAGTTCTAAGAAGAGAAGGCGTGTCCATTAAAGATTTTCGGATTAAACACATGCCTGAAATTTCTTCACGGGGGACATTAAGAATAGCCGCTTTTCATCCTGAAAACTTTAAGATATCCGAAATAGGTAGCGATGAATTCTTCAAAAATAAATCCAAAGTTAGCTTAGAATTCGTATTAAAAAAGGGGCTCTATGCTACAGTTTTTCTTAGAGAAATAATGAAGCCTAGCGATGTCTATAAAGCCGGTCTTTAACACTAGGTAAGCTAACTTTTAAAGCATGGTTTTATATAGCTTTTTATAAAGTAGCCAACTGCAGAAGGTGCCATCGATGCTCTCTAAAAAAGCTATAAAACACTGCCTTCGATCGATGAGAGACGCTATAAGAGAAAATCATCGCAGAATAATAGTTCTCACAGGAAATAATGACGATGAACTTGCAAAATGTGCAGCTCAACTAGTCGAGGAATACATGAAGGAATACGGAACGGGCGATAAAGAGTTGGCATACGTATATCATGCATTCTACGAAGACGGAGTAAAGAGAAGAGAAATTTTCAAAAAGGCGCTAAACGGGAATTTTTCGATAGATTATATACCATATCACGAAATTCGTAAAATTCTCGGATTAACATATGATGTTGCAGTTCTAGATCTGATAAACAATTTAGAACCCAATGATATAGGAAGATTATCGGGTATAGTTCGAGGAGGCGGTTTCTATATTTTTATAATGGCTAAGTTGAGCGATTACGAAAAAATCATAACACGATTCCAAAGAACGTTACTAACTCCTCAATATAGGATGGAGGATATACGCCATATGTTCTCGAGACGATTTATAAGAAAACTATTCGAGCATGATGGAATAGCTATCTATGATGTGGATGAAAGAAAATTTCTTAAAAAGTTCAAAATAAAGAGAAAATATAGAAGAATCGAATATACCGGTAAACCTTTCGAAATACCATCTAAGATCAGACTACCTCGGAAAGCATACGAGCTCGCCCTGACAGCGGATCAGGTGGAAGTTTTAAAGCTGTTGGAGGAGCTATACGAAAGGCCTAAGAAAGGAGAGGGAATAGCTATAGTTATAACCGCTGACCGTGGAAGGGGTAAATCATCTGTCGTAGGAATAGGACTGGCGGCGTTAGCCCATAAACTTCGCAAGGCGAAGGGAAGAACTAGAATTATAGTTACTGCTCCTAACGAATACAATGTTCAACCCCTTTTTATGTTAGCCAAAAAAACACTGGAAGAATTGAAACATTCTCCCATAGTTACTGAAAAAGATGGAGTCATAGTAGCTTTGAAGGCGAAAGGAATTGAAATCGAGTACTATAGTCCGTTAGATGCAAGTAGGCGAAGAGCCGATATAGTAGCAGTTGACGAAGCAGCGGGTCTTCAAGTACCTATGTTATTTGATATAATGAGCAAATTTGATAGAGTAATATTCTCATCGACAATTCATGGTTATGAAGGTGCCGGAAGAGGCTTTTCGGTCAGGTTTCTTGGCAGATTAAAGAAAATGGAGAATATTAAGGTATATGAATATGAGATGGAGCAACCTATACGATTCTCTGAGAATGATCCAATCGAAAGATGGGTTTTCGATACGCTGCTTTTAGACGCTGAGCCAGCTATTTTAACTAGAGAAGATGAAAAACACATAGATAAATTAGCCGTTACTTATTATAAGCCAGAACTCGAAGAGTTCTTTTTGGAAAAAGAAGAAGAGCTCAGACAATTCATAGGCATCTATATAATGGCACACTATAGAAACAATCCTAACGATCTGGGCATGATGATGGATGCTCCCCATCACACTGTTCGTGCGCTTAAACTCCCTAACGGGAAAATAGTAGCATCTCTCGAAATCGCTGAAGAAGGTCCCTTATTAGATGAGCTAGCTAGAGAATCGGCGCGAGGAGCTTGGATAGCGGGAAACATAATTCCAGATAGAGTAATAAAACACTATAAGCTCATTGACTTCGGCAAATTTAAGGGATGGCGAATAGTAAGGATAGCGGTTCATCCGTCTGCCATGGGGCGAGGATTAGGTTCTAGGTTGCTTAAAGAATTAGAAAAGGAGGCTCTTGACAGAGGATACGACTGGGTTGGAGCGGGGTTCGGTGTTACAGAAGAACTTTTAAATTTTTGGATAAAAAACGGCTACATGCCCGTACATATAAGCCCTGATAGAAACCCTGTTAGCGGTGAGTATACGATTCTTGTAGTCAAGCCGTTAAGCGATGATGCTAGCAAATATGTTGAGTTTATTGCTCGCGAATTCAAGAAGAAATTGTTAGACTGCCTATACGAACCTTATCACGATTTAGATCCTAAAGTGGCATTAATGCTTCTAAACTCAACACCATCACTCCAAGATGTTAAGATAGACTTGTCGCGACCACAGCTTGGACGTTTCATGTCGTATGCTTGGAGTGACTTGACCTTAGAAAGTTGTATGGATTGTATGGTGAAGATAGTTAAATACTATTTTGCTTCTCTAAACAAACCTTCTCTCTCTGATCTTCAGGAGCTATTATTAATAGCCAGAATTCTTCAAGGCAAAAGCTGGAGAATAGTATGTGAAGACTTTAAACTAGATCCTCCTAGTGTCATGTTTGAAATAAAGAATATAGCTAAGAGATTTTCGGAGTTCTACTTTAATGTCAGAGGAAGCGAGGAAGCTGAGAAGTATATTTTCCTTAGCTTAGAAAACCTCGAAAAATCTTAAGCTACTCAGGCGAGATTATACGTATCCAGTGGATTGCCTCTTTAGGGCAAACCGCTATACATAATCCACATGCCTTACATCTAGTAAAGTCTACCCTAGGATACTTCTGTTCCCCATCTGGATTTATTGCATTTTCCGGGCATATCTTTACACATAATAGCCTATCTTCACACTTATTGCATGTAGAAACGTCTATAAATGCCTTAAACTCCGGGTGTCTAATAGAAATTAATTGGATTTTTTCTCCGCTTTCTTCTCCGAATATTGAGAAGAGCTCTCTATTTAACAGGTTAAAGTCGAGCTGTATTAGCCTGTATTCTTTAGAAAATTTATGTAAATGTTTTATATCGGAAAAGTCGGCGCTAATTCCAACCTTATCTCTATAACCTTCTATAGGGTCGAGAGTTAAAGGAATATACTCTAGTAAAATTCGTGCCAGATAGGGAGAATGCAGGGCATAGATAGAATTTTTGTAGCGAATTATTCTATGAAGCGATAAAATAACGTACTCCGCTCCGCCATCTATTAAAGTTTCTATATGGCGTCCTTGAATGCCGATAAGGGGAGCTTTGACATATATATTAAGAGCTGACAAAGATTCCATCGTTCTCAGAATCTCTGCTGTCTTCAGCAACATCAATTCTCTCTCTTCTCTCCCAACTTTATAAAATGAAGGAATGAGATTTAGTTCTAGGCCATCTATCTCCTCGAATATATTTTTTATCTTCTCCACGAGAAGAGAGAAAGAACTTATCCTATGATACGCTAAACTTATTACTATTTCTTTGTCATCATAAAACTTCCTAATCTCTCTTAGATATTCTTTAAGCTCTTCTAAGCTTACCCATCGTGGAGATACGCATGTACCTAAGGTTATCTTTTCCCCTTCTCTAATTCTTAAAAAGTGTTCTCCGTTTTTGGCTATCAAACTGGTATCTAAGGTGATTGAAGGTAGGAAAAGAGTTGAAACATCTGGATTAGCGAGTACTTTGAGAAATAAGGCTTTAGACCATATGTTGATCTCGTTTCCGAAAGATAACACATGATCACCGTGATACAATAAGTAGTATTCCAACCAACCTTAATATCTATCGTGTTTCAAGTCTGATAAAGCTTAAATAAGGCATTTTTCAATCCGCCTAACTAGTGGTAGTTTGGCTATCGCCGTATTCAAGAGACTATGTCCAGTATGTGGAGGCGAAATCTCAAGTGAAAGACTAAAAGCTGGAATGCCATGTATTAAATGCCTTCCTGAGAATTCCGATACTCATAGTATCTTAAAAAATGTTACATCTTCTGAATGGGGGCGTCTAGTATCGATTGGACGTAAAGTAGAAGAACTCGATACTTTCTTTAAAGAATCTATAGGTTCACGGATGTGGAGTGCTCAGAAGTTATGGGCAAAGAGAGTTTTCTTAAATAAAAGTTTTGCTATAATCGCTCCTACAGGATCTGGAAAAACGGTATTCGGCATACTTCTTAGTCTATATCTAGCATCAAGAGGTAAAAAAGTACTTTTTGTACTTCCAACTTCTATTCTAGTAGAGCAGGTAAGCGAGAAGGCCGAGAATTTTAAAGATAAGGTAGGGTTAAGCCATATTGAATTGGCATATTATCATTCTTTTCTCTCCAAGAAGAATAAAGAAAAAATGTTGGCTACAATAAAAAACGGAAAAACATCCCTTATAATAGTTACCTCGAATTTTATTTCGCGTTATTCATCACTTCTCTCCGGGAAGAAATTCGACTTAGTTTTTGTAGATGATGTGGATAGTATATTAAGATCTAGTAAGATTTTTGATAAAATATTAACTTACATTGGTTTTGACGATAAAACCATAAATCTAGCCTTAAAACTGTTAGATGCCAAAACCAGTCTTAATAAGGCTAGACGACTAGGCTTAGAGGAGGAAGTTAAAAAGAATAGCAAAAAAGTAGATAAATTAACTAAAAAACTGAAAAATAAGCTAAAAAACAGGAAAACCGGCATCCTTATAGTATCGGGAGCATCACTGCGAGGGCGTAGAACTAAGAGAGTTAAATTGTTTAGAGAACTTTTAGGATTTGATGTCGGGTCTAAAACTGAGTATCTAAGGAATATAGTAGACGTCTACGTTAACTCGCCGGATATAGAAGGGGAAATAGTTAGATTGGTCAAAAAACTAGGTCCTGGAGGCATAATCTTCGTTCCTCAAGATAAAGGACTTGAATACGTAAGAAGAATAGATGAGATATTAAAGAAAGCCGGTATCAGATCTGAAGCTTATCTGAAACCGCGTAAGGGTATCTTAAAAAGGTTCTCCAGCGGAGAGTCCGACGTATTGGTAGGTATAGCTTCATACCGGTCGCCTTTAACGCGAGGCATAGATCTCCCTCAAGTAATAAAATATGTTATTTTCGCAGGAGTCCCTAAGTTTAAAATATCGTTAAACATTGATGATTTTAAACCTTCACGCATGATAATACTGCTAGCGAATCTAAGAGATTTTCTAGATAAAAAAACAAGGTATGAATGTGATAGATACATAGTTAAACTTAGAAATCTAGTAATGCTCTATAAAGAAAGTTTAGATAGGATAATCGATGCTATAAAAACTGGTAAAAAACTAGAGGGCTTTGAGGGATATGCTCAAAAGATCATACTATCAATTTATGATTTTCTAAATAGAGTTCTATCCGATAGAGAGGTAATTGAGAAAATAAAGAGTGAAGCATCTCTTAAAATAACTATTGACGATGATGGTATATGGTTTATCTTGGCAGATCCCATAGCGTACATACAGGGGTCTGGAAGAACTTCAAGGTTATACAGCGGAGGAATATCGAAGGGTTTAGCAATAACAGTAATTGACGATAATAAAGCGTTTAAACAACTCAACGAAGAATTATCTAACAGATTAAACGATTTCGAGTGGAAGAACATTAAAGAACTGGATTTAAATGGTTTAATTAAAGAAATTTCTAAAGAAAGAGAATTAATTAAAGCTATTTTAGAAGAAAGAGCCGCTAGAGTTTTAAAAGATCCCGTAAAAACATATCTCCTAATAGTAGAGTCTCCAAATAAAGCTAGGACGATATCTAGATTTTACGGCGTACCAGCTAAAAGGACTATAGAAAATCTGCTAGTTTACGAAATAAACGCTGGAGATAAAATAATTCAAGAAACAGCTACAGGAGGACATTTACTAGACTTAGTTACAAACGAGGGGATTTTTGGAATTCGAGTCGAGAATGGTAGAGTAATACCTGTCTATTCAACTATTAAAAAATGCCTAAAGTGTAGAGAAATATTTGTAGATGACATAGGCAGTTGTCCTAAATGCGGATCGAAGGCTTTTCGAGATTCTATCGACGTTATCAAAGCTCTTAGAAGCCTAGCCTTTGAAGTAGACGAGGTTCTAATAGGAACAGATCCAGATTCAGAAGGAGAAAAGATAGCCTGGGATGTAGCCTTGGCTTTAAAACCGTATGCAGAGAAAATACGTAGAATCGAATTCCACGAGGTAACTCTAAGAGCTATAAATGAAGCTCTGAAAAAGCCTCGAGAGATAAATGAGAACCTTGTTAAAGCTCAGATAGTACGACGGATAGAAGACAGATGGATAGGATTCGGTTTAAGTGTGATAGTTCAAGAAAAATTCGATTTAAAATCTCTTTCAGCGGGCAGAGTTCAAACTCCTGTGCTCGGTTGGATTATTGAAAAATATATTGGCAAGCAAAAAAGCAAGATCTATATTGCTCAAGTAAAACTGAACAATGGAATATACCTAAACTTCGACTTAAAAGTTCAAAATGGTTGGGAAGCTAGAAGAAAAATAAAAGAACTGGCAAATAAAGAAGTAAAAGTAGAAGCAAAGGAAAAAGAAGTAGAAGAGATAAAGCCTCCTCCTCCATATACGACAGATTCTCTGTTAAAAGATGCAGCAGCTATCCTAGGAATGTCAGCTGACAAGACTATGAGAATCGCTCAAGAATTATTCGAAATGGGTTTAATCACCTACCATAGAACTGATAGCATTAGAGTCTCTCCACTCGGTATATCGATAGCTAAAAAATATATTTCAGAAAAATTTGGCTCTGAATTTTATCAAGGCAGAAGCTGGGCAGTTGGTGGGCAAGGAGCACATGAATGTATAAGGCCGACCAGGGCTATGGATAATCAGGATCTAGCCAAACTAATAGCCATAGGAGTTTTAAGACTACCTCGCAAACTAACACGAGACCACTATGCCTTATATAGCCTTATTTTCAATAGGTTCATAGCTAGCCAAATGAAAACGGCTAAAGTTATAAAAACTTTATATTCGTTCAGGATAGACTCGTATAAAGTCGACTTAGCAATATGTACTGGAATTAAAGAGCCCGGTTTCACGTTAGTAATGAGGAAGCCCGTTTTTAAAGAAATAGATTCAGATAAACTGACAGTGAGCGATATCAAATATATAAAGTCATCGAAAATAAAGATCTTAACTCAAGGAGATACAATAGCTCTGATGAAGGAAAAGGGTTTAGGCAGACCATCCACATATGCTAAAACCATATCTACACTGCTCAAACGCAGATATGTCATAAGCGTGGGTAAAAGAGGCTATTTAATCCCCGTGAAAAGAGGAATGCAAGTATACGATTTTCTCTCCAAAAACTTCCCAGAATTAGTTTCAGAAAAAAGAACACGAGAATTACTGCAGACAATGGATAAAATCGAAGAAGGCCAAATCGATTACCAGAAAGTTCTACAAGTCTTAAAAGAAGATTTAACCAAGCTAAGAGTTTTAAGATAGTATTATATTATTTAAAATGCTGAGCAAGAAATGCTGAAGGGTACCAAATCTGATATAATGATGAATACCACCTAATTAACTGGCTACAGATAAACCTACATGTATATAGCCGTAGATCACGATCCTATCGTAGCGGAATCCCGCTGTATTCCGAACACGTATACCATTCCCCTGCGATAATGCTTTTAGATATCCTGCATTATAATAAATTTAATGAAAAATAGCGAAACCAGTGACTATAACATAAAAACCATAATTTTATCCACTATTTCGATATTAACCCTCGTAACTTCGCTAGCTTTTAGTTACTATTTCAACAACTTGTTTACTAAATGCCCGCCTTGTTATAATACCGACCTTCAATACGATGATAGCGCTATTTTGATTCAACGCATCAGATGGAAAAAACCCGTGAACATCTACGTAATCAACTCAGGCGATAGAGCTAGCAAAACTGAAAACGTACTGCAGAAAATAGGATTAGATGTAAAAATAACCAGTAAACCGAGTAAAAGCGGAATAGAATGGGCCGATATAGTCCTAATAGATTCGGACTGGACTAGATCTATAGGGGTGAAATATAAAAGATTCATAATAAATGTCATTAAACTTGGTAAACCTCTCACTTGCTATGGTCCCGATGCTGGCAATAAGTTCATAGAGCTCATCGGTCAAGACTTCTTCCTAGATGAACTGACATTATATGTGGGCGGAGAGCCGTTCAGCGATAAAACCCCAAATTTGAAACTGCCTGCCGAAGTTAAGTTATTCTCAATAGTCACCTGCAGGAGCCAAGGCGGTCTACTAGTTCCAGATTATCTGATTATAATTAGGGATGTAGAAGATCTTGAGAGAGATATTGTAGAATTGCTCAACTGGTTGGTCGATCTAGGCATAATCGATGGTGAGGTTGAACACCATAGTATAACTGAGGTTAACGGTTTTAAATACGTAGGATCTATTGGTTGGAAATTCTTCTACATTAGATACTGCAATAACGATGTCGGTGAACTCCAAGTTAGAAGTAGATACTACTATTATGGAGAAGAAGTTAGTGGAGTATTCTATAGTTGGTTTTTGATACTCTCAGAGCATTCTACTATAGGCTACAGAGATTTGACCTGGTGTAGAGCATGCCCTTACGCAAGCTGGGTTTTATATAAAGCTAAAACAGAAGTAGACGGACACACGGACATTTTTCCCGGACAGATTTTCGAAGATATAGGGCCCAAAAATGCCGGAACCTGTATCAGTAGTATTAACTACGTGGTATCTACTGGCATTAATGCTATAAATACTAAAGTTTCAGCGAGCTATAACCCGAATCGGATAAGTTACACCTCTTCTGTTAATACAGCTGCGGGTGTTGTGGAATGGACCTATTTTTCTTGCCAACACGCTACGGATATTACTCGGCAATTCGTATCTTCAGCTATCTTCTACTTGGATCCTATGAAGGAGTACGGCTACGAACCACTCGTAGTAACTCACTATTATTACAGCGAGATTAAAGGATACACTATCCCACAGTGCGGAGGCACAGCTTACACCTATAAACAAATATCGTATACAGCATATGTTAAAAACTCAGGAGTAAGCCAAGGCTAGACCAGATAAAATTAAATCTCTTTCTTACCTTCCTATAAATCAACAACTTTACCAGTAGAACAACTCTGGGCAAGGAAGCCGAAGTCCCAAAGGCACATGTAGTACCGGTCTTCAAGGTGAGGCGTAGGAGAAGAGCTCGTTGAATCTTAAAAGGTTATTCGAGAGCCTTTAAGCCAACGCTTATATTTCCCCTTGCTTTCTTTTAAGAGACGGCTTATGTCTGAGTCGGCTTTGCTACAGGAGCTTAAGTTACTAAGAGAGAGAGTTGACAAGATCGAGAGAATACTCGAGTTCATAGTAGAAAGGCTACTCCCCGAGGAGGAGATGACCGAGGAGGACCGCAAGGCTCTGAGAGAAGCCCTAGAAGAGTATCGGAGAGGCGAAACCATACCGCTCGAAGAAGCGCTCAAACAACTAAAGGTAAAGGAATAAATAATGTATAGAGTTGAACTTTCGAAAAAAGCCTTTAGGTCTTTGAAGAAACTAGATCCTAGGACTAGACTTAGGATACTTGAGAAGCTGATGAGTCTAAGAGAGGAGCCAATACCTCGGAGCGCCGCGAAGCTTAGAGGCGAGAAACATGCTTATAGACTCAGAGTCGGAGACTACAGGATACTCTACAAGATATTGTGGAAGGAAGAAACCATATTGATTTTCAAGATAGAGCACAGGAGAAAGGCATATAGAAAGTCCTGACAGCTGTCTCATTACTCTAAAATACTTTAACCACGCCACTTCCGCCTCATAACCCTATCTACATTTTGAAGCATAAGCCTCACAGTTTCCCCTTTACCCCCTATAGGCCTAGCTTCAACTGAGCCCACAATTTTAAGATAGCGTTTAAGCCAGTCAACTACGTAATCTTCATCCACATAGTAGCGGGTAGTCACCTCACCCCCACAGTCCCCCCTACAATCCTCTATACACTCCAAACCGCGTTCATCCATGACGAAATGCACTATCGCCCTCCCACTATGCAAGATTACATGTCTCTCCCCATCTTTCTCTCCAAATCCGATCCCCGTAAAACCCTCCCAATATCGATAATGAAAAACCCGAGGCACAGGACCATAACTCTCAACCCTCGCCGCACGACTCAACAAAACCCCATACCAAAACTTAGGACACTCCGAATAAAACCTATACTCTACACCCCGCCTACACTCCCCTAAAAGCTCCTCAAACATATCACCCTCCACTATAGGCAACGAAACAACAAAACCACTCCTAGTTAAAACAAGCCCAACCCCACTCTCCCCAAACTCCACAGCTGCCGTCGCCCTCAACACCCTCTTAAGACATATATTCTCAAGCCTATCACCAGTCAAATCAACATAAACAACTCCCAACAACGACAAACCTTCCGATGATTATATAAACAAGCTAAACAATAAAATAGACAACTCCCAGGGGAGTGGGTGATTTGAAGCCGGGAGTAAGATAAAACCCAAATATAACCGTCTTCTCAACACTCTAGTTAAAAAACCAGCTAACACGCTCTCTAACCGGGTGTATTATAATGATAAAGGAGAAAAGATACAACTTTAAAGAAGTAGAAGTCAAATGGCAGAAAAAATGGGAAGAATGGCAAATAAACAAATTCGATAGAAAAGACAAGAAAAAACCAGTATACTCAATAAACACACCACCCCCATACCCAAGCGGAGAATTCCACGTAGGCAACGCACTAAACCACGCCTACATAGACTTCGCAGCTCGATACAAAAGACTAAGAGGATATAATGTGTTTTTCCCTCAGGGTTGGGATTGCCATGGACTTCCTACTGAGGTTAGGGTTGAGAGGACGCTTGGGAAGTCTAAGCGGGAGGTTCCGGAGGAGGAGTTTCTTAGGCTTTGTCGGGAGTTTACGTTGAAGTGGATTGAGCCTATGAGGGAGGCTATTAAGAGGCTTGGTTGTTCTATTGATTGGTCTACGGAGTATAGGACTATGGATGAGGATTATTGGCGGCGTACTCAGTTGAGTTTTGTCGAGATGTATAGGAAGGGTTTGGTGTATCGGGGCGAGCATCCTGTGTTTTGGTGTCCTCGGTGTGAGACGGCGATTGCTGAAGCTGAGGTGGAGTATAAGGATGTTTCTCGTAAATTATACTATTACTATTTTGAGTTGGAGGATGGGCGTAGGATTCCGGTGGCTTCGACTAGGCCGGAGTTGCTTGGGGCTTGTGTAGCTTTAGCTGTGAATCCTGAGGATGATAGGTATCGCGACATCGTTGGCTTGAAGGCTATAGTTCCTATCTACGGCAGAAAAGTGGAGATATTGGCGGATAGGGAGGTGGATCCGGAGTTTGGTACGGGGGTTGTGATGATATGTACTTATGGTGATAAGACTGATGTTAGGTGGCAGAAGAGGTATAATTTACCTGTTATAAAGTTGATCGATGAGAGAGGTTTTCTTACGGAAAATGCGGGTCCGTTGAAGGGTTTAGATGTTAAATCGGCTAGGAGAAAGATGGTGGAGCTCCTTAAGGAAAAAGGTTATTATATAAAAGAAGAGAGCATCGTAAGTTCTATCGGGACGTGTTGGAGGTGTCATACGCCGGTTGAGATACTGTCTAAGAAGCAGTGGTTTGTCAAGACTATGGAGTTGAGGGATAGAGTTCTTGAAGAAGCCCGTAAGATAAGGTGGATTCCGGAGCATGCGCGGCTTAGATTGGAGGACTGGGTGAATAGCCTGGATTGGGATTGGCCTATATCTAGGCAGAGGATTTTCGCTACGCCTATCCCTGTTTGGTACTGTGAGAAGTGTGGAAATGTGATAGTAGCTGAGCCTGAATGGTTGCCTATTGATCCTAGAAGGGAAGGGCCTAAAATAAGTGAATGTCCCAAATGTGGAGGTAGGAGTTTTAAAGGAGAAAGAGATGTCATGCATACGTGGATGGATTCAAGTATAACCGCAGCGGTACATGCTGGTTGGCCTGAAAATTTTGATGCTAGACTATTTCCAGCTGATCTTCAACCTAACGGATACGATATAGTTAGGACTTGGGATTATTACCTGATAGTTCGGGGAATAGCTCTCTTTGATAAGGCTCAGTTTAAGATAGCCTTGATAAATGGCATGATGCGGGGGACCGATGGAAGAATGATGCATAAGAGCTATGGCAATTATATTCCCTTGTCGGAGGTCTTAGATAAGTATGGTGCTGACGTGTTCAGGCTTTGGATAGCTTCAGCTATAACCACGGGTTCAGACTTGAGGTTCTCGTGGGAGGGTCTAGATTTCATTAGGAGATTTCTTACCAAGTTGTGGAATGCGGCTAGATTTATCTCGATGTTTTTCGAAGACTTTACTCCATTGGAGAAGCCTGAGCTCAAACTTGTCGATAGGTGGATTCTAGCTCTCTCTGATAAACTGGTTAAGGAAGTTACTGAAGCCATGGATAACTACGATTACTACAGAGCGGCTCAGGCAATAATAGACTTTACCTGGCATAAATTCTGTGACCATTACCTTGAAGCCGTAAAGTATAGAATGTCCGAGGATGGCGAATCTAAGAGAGCTGCGCAATATACCCTATACAAGGTCTTGCTACGTGTTCTTATTTTACTAGCTCCATTTGCTCCTCATATAGCAGAGGAGATTTACCAGAGAATGTTTAAGAACCACGAGAAATGGATGAGTATTACAGTAGCTACATGGCCTAGAGTTGAAGCGATAAACGAGGAGGATATCGAGCTCGGAGATATTATAATAGACTTGATAGCTTCAATGCGGCATATAAAACACGAGATGAGAATACCATTGAATCAACCGTTAGAGAAAGCTACTATATTCGTGTCGAATTCCCGCTATTATGAAGTCATAAAGGAGAATTTAGAAGATATTAGCGGGACTTTAAGAATTAATAATATCGAGTTAAAAGGAGAAGGCCGTGGAGAATATAATGCCAGGAATCATCCAGACATAAGTTTTGCAATCCAAGCGAAATAAATAGCCATTATAACTATGTAAAGCACGCTAACTATTATTATTTTTTTAATGGTTTCTAAAGCTTTCATAGGTGTAGGATTTTTAATCAAATCTAGGTATAGGAGTAAGTCTATAAGCAAATATGCTAGCGAATGCAAGTGATCTTTCAAGAAGTCTATCGAGAAGAGAAGTCCAGCAAGATGAAGTACGCCGCATAGAATAGCTGAATTTTTCAATCCTAGCTTTACGGCGATGGTCGTTATGTTATTTTTATAATCTGATTCATAATCTACCATAGCTGTAAGAGTAAAAAATGAAGACGCCATCAGAGAGAAGCCCGTTATAGTAGGTACTGGTAGGTTTTCAAGTCTGCTATGTGAAGTCCATCCCATGATAAAGGGTATAATAAAAAGGCCTAGAGTATTCGCTACAATATCTAATGGTGCATAGCTTTTTAGTCTTGGATAATAGGAGTAGGCGGTAGAGATGAGTAAGCCTAAAATTATAAAGGGTATAACGAGAGGAGCCGTAAAAGCTACGATTAGCATCGAAAGAATGGAAGAGAGTGCAGCTATAGACCATACGGCTTCCTTAGATAGGTTATATTTGAGGACGGGATTGACGTAATCTTTTACTATATTGTTTATCTTATCCGTGTCTATCGAATCTCTATATGAGTTAAGCATATTAGAATATGTCCCAGCTAGAAATATAGATGCTATCACATCTATTCTCAGAGGAGGTATTACGCGTAGGTTATAAAATTGCATGTATAGCAGTTCTATAATTTGTCTCCAATAATATCCCATTAAATAACTCACGGTAGCCAATAAAGACAGTACGGGGCGAACTATCGAGTATATAATATCGACTATCGCTGTCATTTTGTTCATGCTACAATAAAATAGAAGTAGGTAATTTATAAATGCTCTTTGTTCCAATAATCAGAGTTCATGCTTTAAAACGCTTGAAGACGGCTTTACCTGGATATATAGCGCTCGAACCCAGGTATTCCTCTATTCTAAGCAATTCATTATACTTTGCAGTTCTCTCGCCTCGAGCTGGAGCGCCAGTCTTTATCTGCCCGGCATTCAACCCTACAGCTAGATGTGCTATAGTCTCGTCTTCTGTTTCTCCAGATCTATGGCTTACGATCACGTTGTAACCATTTTCCATGGCTATTCTCGCCGCATCGAGAGCTTCGCTTAAAGTCCCTATCTGATTTACTTTCAGGAGTAAAGCATTAGCCGCTCCAAGTTCTATTCCTTTATTCAATCTTTGAGGATTTGTTACAAAGAGATCGTCTCCAACTATCTGTATTTTCTTTCCTAAAGCATCTGTTATAATTTTAAATCCTTCAAAATCTTCTTCGTGGAGAGGATCTTCTATCGATATTATTGGATATTCTTCAACTATTTTCTCGTAATATGAAATCAATTCTTCTCTTTTCATTTCCTTCTCATCGATAAGATAGACTTCTTTGTTTTTATCATAGAAGCTTGAAGCTGCAGCGTCTAAAGCCAGTAAAACATCTTTGCCGGGTTCATAGCCAGCTTTTTCTATAGCTTTAACTAGAGCATTTAAGGCGTCTCTCGTATATTTCATTGGCGGAGCAAATCCTCCTTCGTCGCCTACATTTATAGCATTTTTTCCATATTTTTCTTCAAGAAGATTTTTCAATGTATGATAAACTTCGCAACCAATTCTTAAAGTATCTTTAAAAGATTCAGCATTAACTGGTATTATCATGAACTCCTGAATACTAAGCTGATTTCCTGCGTGCTTGCCTCCATTGATTATATTCATTAATGGTACTGGAAGCTTATTTGCGTTTATACCGCCTATGTACTGGAATAGAGGGAGGCCGTAGCTGTCGGCGGCGGCTTTAGCGACGGCGAGCGAAACCGCGAGAATAGCATTAGCGCCAAGGCGGGATTTATTAGGCGTTCCGTCGAGCTCTATCATGAGGTTGTCTATTTCTCTCTGATTTCTAGAATCAAGTCCAAGTAACTCCTTAGCTATAACTTCGTTGATGTTCTCTACGGCTTTTAATACTCCTTTACCTCCAAATCTTTTACCTCCATCTCGTAGCTCTAAAGCCTCGTGAACGCCTTTTGAAGCTCCTGCTGGAACCGCAGCTCTACCAAATCCTACTCTAGTAGCTACGTCGGCTTCAACAGTGGGATTGCCTCTTGAATCTATGATTTCTCTTCCAGTTACGTAGGTTATAACGAACGCATCTTCTTCTCCCAGAAACATATCTATCGCCGCTAATATTATAGAAAGGAAAGATAAAAACTTAGTCGATCTGCTTGATCTTTAATGTCCATGTTTGTTAAGAAATAGAGATTGTCAGCTTTCCCATGCCTTCTTCACTAATCTGGAGTTCCAGCGTTCATCATCTAA
>Ga0180301_10001293_pt1 | contig 19717 bp, 21 predicted proteins | sample GuaBasSediGuay16_FD_121797 | JGI IMG/M metagenome (GOLD analysis project Ga0180301, IMG submission 121797) | Subseafloor sediment microbial communities from Guaymas Basin, Gulf of California, Mexico - Guay16, Core 4569-2, 12-15 cm | ecosystem: Environmental > Aquatic > Marine > Hydrothermal...
CGCTGTTTGCAATAGTGGTGATAACCCAAAAGGTTGCAATCGGCAGATCCACTCAGGCTCTCAGGGGTGCTCCGCGAGCTTGACAATATTACACATGAAACACCTGTTTGAAGTTGTCCCGGTTATAAGATAACGCAGCATGATTTTCTATCAGTTACCCTACTTTTTGACTCATGTGTTCAAAAATGTGTTGACAAGTATATTTTTCTTGGATAAATTAAATAGTATTTCAATATATGAAATAATATGAAGCTAACAACGCTTGATAAGAGTCTTCAGGTTATCGATCTGTTGAGCAAAAACCCTCAAGGTTTAAGCCTTCTGGAAATGAGCACCATGATCGGTTTTCCCAAAAGCACAATCCATCATATCTTAGCCACGTTTCTACCCTATGACTATGTGTCACAGAATAAAGAAACCAAGAAGTATTCCCTGGGCCTGAAGTTCTTGTCGATCAGTAAAGTAATCCTGGACAATATAGATGTCCGGAAAATTGCCAGAAAATATTTGTTTGAGCTTCGTGACGAATGCCGGGAACGTCATAGTGACTTTAGCGAGGCTATTCATCTGGCTATACTGAGAAGCGGGAAAGTTATTTACATTGATAAAATCGACAGTCAAGGAGGGCTTTCGCTTGCCACATACATTGGTTTTAGAACTGATCCGCATGCAGCGGCCGGAGGCAAGGTGCTTCTCTCTGAGTTGTCACCAAAAGAAATTGTCGAGATCTATCCCGGTAGAGTTTTGAAGCGCTATGGCAAAAATACAATAACCAATATTGATGATTTATTCAAAGAGTTGGAAAAAATCAGAGGGCAGGGTTACGCCATTGACGATGAAGAATACTATGAGGGAGTTCGCTGCATTGCAGCGCCCATTAGGGCTGGGGGAAGGATTGTAGCGGCTCTCAGTGTTACGGGCTCTATTTTCACTATGACCATGGAGCGGATCGAGGGCGAGTTAAAGGAATTGGTGATTAATAAAGCAGAGAGAATTTCGTCTGAAATGGAATGGTAAACTATATTTTTTTGTCTGATAAATAGAACGCAATTTCATATATTGAAACACAATCAAATAGGACTCATATGAAAGAAATTCGGATTCACGGCAGAGGGGGGCAGGGATCTCTTGTTCTTGCCCAGTTTATTGCTATTGCAGCCTTGGAGGATGGAAAGTATGGGCAGGCTTTTCCTTTTCTAGGGGGCGGTGGAGAGAGAAGGGGGAAGCCTATCATGGCCTTTTGCCGTTTGAGCGACCAACCCATTCGGCTTCGGAGTCGTGTGAGTGAACCCGACTACGTGATCGTGCAGGATGTTACCATTTTGAATGAACTAGATGTTGCAGAAGGAGTGAAAGATACAGGGATGATCTTGGTGAATACTGAAAAGGAAGCAGCCAGTCTCGGTCTGGAGGGACCCTTTCATGTGTTTTCTTTTTCAGGCGATAAACTTGCGCGGGAAACTCTGGGGCGGCCTATAATAAATACTGCTATTTTGGGCGCTTTCGCTGCCATAAGCAAGGAGTTAAGCCTGGCGGCAGCCTTAAGCGCGGTCAGAAAGAAGTTCAGTGGCGAATTGGGTGAGAAAAATGCTCAGGTTGTTCAGGAAAGCTATAAGAGGTTGATGAGGGAATTATCATGAAAATTACCCTTGGGGCAGTAGTGAAGGGTGGGACTTCGCTTAATTATAAAACCGGCAGTTGGAGAGATCAAAGACCGGTGCTCAATATCGAGCTTTGCAAAGCATGCGGGGTATGCGAAAGCGTTTGCCCTGACGGAGCCGTTCATTTGGTGAATGAAGCTTACAGGATCGGTTATGATTACTGTAAGGGCTGCGGGTTGTGCGCTTATGAGTGCCCGGCTGATGCGATCCAAATGGTCGCGGAGGAGAAATAAGATGCAGGAAACAGAGGTCTTAGAGGGATCTGAGGCGGTTGCTTTTGCGGTAAAGGCGTGTCGGCCCCAGGTTATATCGGCCTATCCAATTAGTCCCCAAACCCACATTGTGGAAGCCCTGGCAAGGATGATAGCTGACGGGGAGATGGATTCGGAATATGTGAGGGTGGAGTCCGAGTTTTCAGCAGCAAGTGTGATCAGTGGCGCATCCGCAGCCGGAAGCCGATCCTATACAGCATCTTCATCTCAGGGACTTCTTCTTATGACAGAGGTACTTTATGCCAGCGCAGGTATGCGACTTCCTTTTGTCATCACAGGCGTAAACCGAGCTATTTCTGTTCCGATCAGTATTCAAGTGGACCACCAGGACACCATCAGCCTGCGCGATTCAGGAGTCATTCAATTCTACGTAGAGAGCAGCCAGGAGGCTTACGATACTCATATCGCAGCTTTCAAGATAGCGGAGGACCCTGGGATCCTCCTCCCTGTCTCAGTCTGTATGGACGGCTGGATACTGACACATTCCTACGAGCGGGTCTCTTTTTTGGAACAAGAGGAAGTGGACCGTTTTTTACCTCCATTTAAGCCCAAAAATTTTTTGGATGTAAATGACCCCAAGAGCTGGGGGTCCTATGCAGAGGAAGATGTCTTGATGGAGTTCAAGTACTCAATCCACAGAGCCATGCAGTACGGGAAAGAAAGAATCAAGGAAATTTTTTCCGAACTGGCTACGATTACGGGTCGTGATCACGGCGGGCTTATAGAGGCTTACCGGACGCGAGATGCTGAAGTAATTCTGGTAGCTATGGGGTCCATGGTCGGTACAATAAAAGAGGCAATTGACAAGCTCCGTTCTCAGGGGCAACGAGTGGGGCTTATCAAAATACGTTGCTACCGCCCGTTTCCCTTTGAAGATATCCTAGACAATATCAAGGTAGCCAAGGTGGTCGCAGTTATGGATGCCAATTTCTCCATGGGGAGTGAAGGCGCTCTAGGCATGGACCTTAAGGCAAAACTTTGCGGAAGGCGTGGAGCCCCCCTTGTCCTGGAGTGTGTCGCAGGATTGGGAGGAAGAGAAGTCAATGAGAAGAGGGTTTTGGAGATTGTTGAAAGGGCCAGAGAGGTAGAGGAGAGTGGTTTGCCGTTGGATGAGCCATACTGGGCGGGTTTGCGTCCGGAAATTTTGCCAGAGGGAGCTGAGAATGATCGCCAAGGAAAAATCGGGTGAGCAAGAGCTGTTTGTTTCAGGACACAGGGCATGTCATGGATGCGGTATGGCTCTCTCGGTGCGCCATATCCTGAAGGCTACAGGCAAGGATGTCATTGTGGTGACCCCAACCGGATGTTTGGAAACATTTACCTCTCCTTACGGTTATTCACCGTGGAGAGTGCCGTGGATTCATCACCTTTTTGAAAATGGACCGAGTATCGCCTCAGGTGTTGCAGCGGCTTTGAAGGCCCAGGGACGGATCCATGTGCGGGTGCTGGTCATAGGAGGAGATGGTGCGACCTTTGATATTGGTTTTGGGGCATTGTCCGGAATGCTGGAGCGGGGTGACGATGTGCTCTATATCTGCGTAGACAATGGTGCCTATATGAATACCGGAGGGCAGCGGAGCGGGGCAAGTCCCATGTATTCATCCACTACCACAGATCCAGCGGGGAAAATTTCTCCCGGGAAGTCACAGATGAAGAAAGACCTTCCTGCCATAATAGCAGCCCACGGTGCTCCATACGTGGCTACTGCTTCTGTTGCATATCTAAAGGATTTAGAAAAAAAGGTGAAAAAGGCAATGGAATATCATGGACCACGGTATATCCAGATTGATACTCCATGCCCCTCGGTGTGGGGATTTTCCCCTGATAGGACCCTAGAAATTGGACGTTTGGGAGTCCAGAGCGGTCTGATTCCAATTATCGAGATGCAAGGTGGCATGCTCACAAATGTCCTTAAAATTAAAAAGAAAATCCCGGTTGAAGAATACCTCAAATCACAGAAAAGGTTCAGCCACCTGTTTAGAGATGGTCAACACCAGAAAGAAATCGAAAAAATTCAAGCCCTGGCAGATATAAACATTCAGAAATACGGTCTCTTAAAGGATGTCGAAGACAAGAGGTAAGAATTTTTCCAGAAAAGGAGGGCTGCTAAAGTGATCCTCGATAAATTTCACCTGAAAGGACGAATCGCTGTTGTGACTGGAGGAACAAAAGGGATAGGCAAGGCTATAGCCGTGGCTCTTGCAGAGGCAGGGGCCGATATTGTTGCAGTCAGCCGCACACCAAATGATAATCTTGAAAAAAATGTATTAGCCTTAGGGCGACGATACATGCATTACCGGGCGGATCTCACCAATCGAGATCAAGCCAGAGGAGTTATTCCATCAGTATTGGAAAAAATGCGGGCCATAGACATCCTGGTTAATAATGCGGGGATCATTCGAAGATCGCCAGCAGCAGAACACTCTGAAGTTGACTGGGATACAACTTTAGAGATTGATCTGTCTTCGACATTTATACTTTCTCAGGCCGCAGGACGAATTATGCTGAAAAAGGGAAGGGGGAAAATCATAAATATCGCATCTGTCTTGTCTTTCCAGGGAGGGATCAATGTAGCGGCCTATGCCTCTGCCAAACATGGCGTTGTTGGGCTTACCAAGGCTCTAGCAAACGAGTGGGCAAGCAAAGGTATAAATGTTAACGCACTTGCACCCAGCTTTTTTACTACGGAACTGACTGAGGCACTTAGGAAAGACCCTGTACGCATGAAGGCTATCACTGATCGGACACCGGCAGGACGCTGGGGTGAACCGGAAGATATCGCTGGAGCAGCGGTGTTTCTCGCCTCATCGGCCTCCGACTATGTTCACGGGGTAGTCCTTCCGGTCGACGGAGGTTGGTTGGCTTGGTAGGACCTAGGTGGCCAGAATGGCGAGTCCAGGAGGTATTAAAAAGTGACAGGTCGATTTGAGAATAAAGTGGCTCTTGTGACGGGGGCAGGGTCCGGGATCGGCAGAGCATCGGCTCTAGCCTTTGCCAGAGAAGGAGCAAAAGTTGTTGTTGTGGACTTAGCTGTTGAAGAAGCCGAAGATACAGTAAGCATGATTAAGGGGTCAGACGGCGAGGCATTTTTACTGAGGGCTGATGTCTCAAAGGCGAGTGATGTGGAGGCAATGGTAAGCAGAACTATTGAAACCTATGGCCGCCTTGATTGTGCTTACAATAACGCTGGGGTGGCGGCACCCCCGCATTTGATACCTGATACGACTGAGGAGGAATGGGATCGCGTCATTAGTGTGAATCTCAAAGGCGTGTGGTTGTGTATGAAGTATGAAATCCCACAGATGCTCAGGCAAGGCAAAGGAGCTATTGTAAACGCATCCTCGATGCTAGGCTTGATCGGCCTCCCCAAACGTTCAGCTTATGCTGCTAGCAAACATGGGGTAGTAGGACTTACAAAAGTGGCGGCGCTGGAATATGCCAGTGATGGCCTTCGTGTTAACGCCATATGTCCTGCTGTAGTCCGTACACCCCTTGTAGAGAGCATTATTTCAAGTGACCCAGAAGCTGAAGCTCAGCTGATGTCTATGATACCAATGAGACGTCTCGGAACCTTGGAAGAAATCGCTGAAGTAGTGATATGGTTGTGCTCGGATGCGGCTTCATTTGTTACTGGCCACGCCATGCTTGTTGATGGAGGGGCGGTTGCTAAATAGCGGTGGGACCGACTTGGAGGAACGCAGGAAGATCTTCTTTTCTACGAAAGGAAGGTGATGGGGCTCAGGGTTGCGGAGGTAATTGTAGTTTCTTTTTTATCTGGGTTAGGATGTAGTCCACATCGGCTATTTCATGATGGTGGGAACTGATTGGCAAATTGACTGCTGTTCGCTAACAGAAACCTTAAAGGAGGTAGATTAGCAATGGGGGAAATGAGAGAGGAACTATTGGAAAAGGCGTACAAGCTTGGATTTGAATATGAGAAGATTTACAAGGGTTGCTGCCAGTCAACGATCGCTGCGGTACAGGATACCTTGAATATCAGGGAGGATAGCGTATTTAAGGCGGGCACCGGGTGGGCAGCAGGTGGTGGACTTACTGGAATTGGGATCTGTGGCGGCTGCATGGGTGGTTCAATGGTTCTGAGCCAGCTCTTGGGTCGGGTGCGATCGAATTTTGAAGATCCCGAACGAGTCAGGTTCAAATCCTATGAGCTCACCAAGAAGCTGATAGATGCCTTCATAGATGAATTTGGCACGATTAACTGCTGGAATATCCATTATATTAAGTTTGGTCGCCCATACTACATCAATGATCTGGAGGAATTTAACAAGTTTGAAGAGGCAGGTGGCCATGTAGACAAGTGTACTGATGTTGTTGGCAAAGCGAGTCAGATCGCCGTTAACCTGATCCTGGATGAGCGCCTAGTTGAGACGCCCAAAGATTAGGCCCCGTCTACCTAGCAAGTTGTTAAGGATAGGAATTGCAAGAGGAATTTCATGAGATTTCTAGGATATAGAAGAAGAAATGGTAAGGTTGGAGTCCGAAATATCGTTGCAGTCATTCCATGCACCGCATGTATTAATGAACTCCCAAGATTAATCGCCCGGGGAATTCCAGGAAGCATACCCATGGGACACAACCTTTCTTGCTCTCATCTTGGAAGTGATCTTGAGCGCTCCATGCAGACCCTGACAAATCTAGCGTTAAACCCCAATGTATATGGAGCAGTTATTGTAGGCATGGGGTGTGAGCAGATGTCACCGGAAAAGATCTATGAAGATGTTCTCAAATTTGAGAAACCCGTAGAGCTTCTCATATTACGGGATATTGGTGACTGGAATGAGTTGATAGAGAAGGGCAAAAAGGTTGCTGCAAGGATGTCAGAAGAGGCTTCCGGGCTGAAGCGGGAAGAGGCTGAGCTGGGTGAGATTACTCTGGGCATAAAATGTGGCGGCTCAGATACTTCATCTGGCGTTGTCTCCAACCCCGTAGCCGGGGTTGTGGCTGACCGTATTATTCAAGAGGGTGGCACAGCAATTTTTACAGAAACCCCCGAGATTCTAGGAGCCGAACATGTATTGGCCAGGCGGGCCGTTACGAAAGATGTGGCGGAAAGGGTCTTTGAAGCAGCAAAGAGCACGGAGAAACGGGTAAAAGAGATGGGGGTTGATCTTCGAGGATCTGAACCAACCCCCGCTAATATTCAGGGAGGGCTCACTACCATAGAGGAAAAGTCACTCGGCGCGATAATAAAAGCCGGGAACGCGCCCCTGCAGGATGTTCTTGATTATGGAGAAAGGCCATCGGGGAAGGGGCTTTATTTTATGGATGGGCCAGCACGAACTGCGGAGCTTTTAGTAGGAGTTGCCGCTACAGGATGCCAATTAATGGTGTTTTCCATGGGAGGAGGATTGCCCTCTCTTCTTCCCATGCTCCCTGCTGCTCCAGCGCGATTCCCTTTAATGCCAGTAGTCAAGATGTCGGGCAACCCTGATGGATACGAGAAAAGAAAGGATATCCTGGATATTTATGTAGGGAGCGTTGTCGAGGCAGAGGAGACCATTGAACAGGCAGGGGAACGGCTTCTTCACGAGGTTTTGGACGTGGCATCAGGCAATAAGAAAACTCAATTCGAGCACGGAGCATATGAGGAGATCATGCTTATTCAGATTGATGGCCCATCCCTATGAAAATGGGAGCAGGGAGATAGAGGGGAAAGGCTAATGAAAAAGGCAATTGTTATGGATGAAAAGGATAATGTTGCTACGCTTTTGGCTGACGCTGATAAGGGCGACGTGATTCAGGTCAAGACAGGCGCAAAAGAAACGGAGATTAAGGTCCAGGAGAAGATTCAGTTTGGTCACAAATTTGCCCTGAAAGAGATAAAAAGCGGCCAGGACGTGGTTAAGTATGGCGAAATTATTGGCCGCGCAACAAAGGATATCCCTAATGGCCACCACGTCCATATACATAATGTCGAAAGCTTAAGAGGCAGAGGAGATCAGGCCTAGGGACTTGATATGGTTTTAGGCATAAACAAAACAAGGGATTTTGCTGATATGGAACTGTCAGGCTATATGAGGCCAGATGGGTCTTTTGGATTCAGAAACCATATTGCAATTTTATGCTCAGTTGGTTGCGCCAATGACGTTGCGCTTCGACTAGGGCGCTTGTACCCGGAAACGGTTGTCCTGACGCACCGTCAGGGCTGTGCACAGCTAGGTGGCGATAAGGAGCAAGCTGCTCGCACATTGGCTGGTCTAGGGAAAAATCCAAATATCGCTGGCGTCCTGGTAGTTGGAATGGGTTGTGAATCTATTACTGCCGGGTATCTGGCAGATGAGATTTCAAAGACGAAAAAGATGGTGGAATTCCTTGTTGTGCTGGATGAGGGGGGTCTCATGGCGGCCCTTCCCAAGGGGGCAAGATTATTGGATCATATGGTACGCGAGGCCTCTCAAATGAAACGAGTCCCTTGTGGCCTGGAACGGCTGACACTTGGCGTCAAATGCGGGCTGACCGATACAACCTCTGGCATTGCCACCAACCCTGCTGTCGGCATGGTGGCTGATAGGGTTGTGGAATCAGGAGGGAGGGTCATTTTCGGGGAGACACCTGAAATCATAGGGGCTGAGCATATCTTGGCCAAGAGGGCTGCGACTCAGGAGGTAGAGAAAGGTGTTTACCGGGTTGTAAATGAGTGCGAAGAGCGGATAAAGGCCTCGGGAATGGATATACGTGGAGCAAATCCCGCTCCAGGCAATATTACCGGGGGGATCACCACTATAGAAGAAAAATCCCTTGGTGCAATCAAAAAAGGAGGCGGAACTACACTCCAGGGAGTGGTCGCATACGGGGAAATACCGGAGGGGAAAGGCCTATTTTTCATGGATGGCCCGGGCCGGACCCCAGAGGCCCTGACTGGACTCAGTGGGGCCGGAGCCCAGATTATTATTTTTACCACCGGAGGGGGATCTCCTGCAGGATCTTTGGTCTCCCCTGTGATAAAGGTCACTGGAAATCCCCGCACAGCTCAGCGCTTGAGTGACCATATTGACATTGATGTGAGCGCTATAACCAGAGGGGAATCCACTTTAGAGGATGGTTATGAGGTGATCTTCCGAGAATTGATAAAAGTGGCCTCTGGTAAAGCAACTAAATCAGAGGCATTGGGGTGCGGCATGATGAGCATATGGAACATTGGCTCTCATATGTAATTTCGAACGTTCATGGGAAAATGCTGAAATAAGTGGCGGGCTTGATTGTTTGTGATTGTTACAAGAACGAATAACAACAAGGAGGAAGAAAAATGTTTAAGAAAAAGGGACTTGCGGGACTTATGATTGGCCTTTGTTTAGTAGCAGTGTTTTTCTTGGCAAACTACGCTCAGGCAGGTAACAAGCCTATCAAGCTCGTATTTTCGAGCTATCTGAAGAAGGCATTCCCTAACAACCTCACCTGTAAATTTTGGATGGACGAGGTTAGCAGGAGGACCAATGGGAGGGTGGAATTCACGACTTATTATAACGGTACGTTGCTCAAGGGCGCTGAGTCCCTTCCCGGCTGCGGCCGCGGAATGTGTGATCTGACCCTGTGCCCTGATGCCTATACGGCGGACAGGCATCCTCTTTCTATGGTGCAGTCGCTCCTGTTCATGACGGACAAGATGGACTCTTATCTCAGGGCCTGTTATAAGTTGTTTACTACAGAACCATTGCTCATAAAAGAGTTCACCAAGAATAATGTTCATTTCTTAGTTGAAATCCCTGTCTCTTCGAACATCCTGGGTGCCAGGGAAAAGATTGATAGCCTTGCGCTTCTCAAACACAAGAGAATTCGTGCTATGGCCATGACAGCCGATGCCCTTAGTATACTAGGTGCTACCCCGGTTGGTCTATCATTGGGCGAGGTGTATGACGGCCTAGATAAAGGTGTTATTGACGGTTATTCACTTACCGACTTTACTTTGGCGTGTATGTTTCATCTGTACGAGGCAGCTCCCTATATGATCGACACCGGGATGGGGCAGTTTGGCGGGATGTTTTTTGTAATGAACAAAAGAAAGTGGGATAAACTTCCTTCAGACATCAAGAAGGTAATGACTGAAGTAGCAAAGGAAGCCATAGACAAACACGTTGGCCTTTATGAGAAGATTGAAGGTCAGATGGTTGACAGAGCGCATAAGGGGGGTGCCAAAGTTGTAATACTTACTGATGAGGAAAAGGCGAGATGGAGGCAAACTGCCGGTCCGAAGCTCTGGGAAAAGTGGGTAAGTGATAAAAAGGCTAAGGGCCTTAAGGGAGCTTACATCTTCAACAAATGGAAAGAGCTTATTAACAAGGAAAACAAGAGAAGCACTTACAAGAGTGCCTACCAGGTGTTTGCGGGAAGATACGGCGCTGAACACTAAAAGGCCTTCAGTTACAAAGACACTTTTGGGGTGACGAAAGGGAATCTTTGCATGGTGCATCTCGATCTTCTGAAGTAATAAGAATAAGCCGCTGTGCATCAGGGATGCACCTTGCGTCCCACACTGATAAGGTAGGCTGTACATGAGGATAAAGAGACTAAAGAGACTGCGCTTGACTAAAAAGAAAACAGTACATGCGATAGGAGAGCTTTACAAGCTGGTCAGGTACTCGTCAGGTATTGCAGCCAGTATCTGTATTTTCATCATGGTATGTACCATTGTGCCAGATAGCATAGGCAGGTACTTTTTCAGTAGGCCCATTTATGGAACCCTCGAGCTTAACACACTACTCATGTCGGCTATTGTTTTCTTGAGTCTTGCGTGGACTCAATCACAACGAGGCCATGTGCGTGTTGAAGTCCTTATCTCAAGAGTAAGGCCCACTCTACATGGAATCTTCAACATTATTTGCTGGACACTCGGATTCGTTCTTTTCCTGGCCATTACGATAGGCGGCACTCAGGAGGCTATACGCTCGGTGATGATAGGGGAGAATCTATGGGGAGTAGAAAAATTTCCCCTTTGGCCAGGGAAGATACTGGCGGCGTTTGGGTCAGGGCTGCTTTGCGTACAGTTCCTCATCGATATTGGCGCCGAGGCGATAGGTATATTCTCACATAAAGCCACGGAGAACGAAGCTGCCCGAGAAACTGAAGGCAGGAAAGAATAGGGAATTCAATGGATCCTCTTACATCCGGATTACTTATGATCATATTGCTGCTCGTGCTGCTATCCATCGGCGTTCCTATTGCCTTTTCGCTTGGCGTGTCAGGTGTTATCTGCATCTATATAATCAGTGGATGGGAAACCACATATGGCTTTATATCAACAACTCCCTTTAATACCAGTGCTAGCTGGCTGTACGTGGTACTGCCGCTTTTTGTGTTAATGGGTATGCTGGCATATTCTGCAGGCATTAATGAGGATGCCTTTACCATAGCAAATAACTGGCTAGGCCGAATAAAAGGTGGCTTGGCAATGGCCACCATAGTGGCCTGCAGCATTTTTGGAGCCACATCGGGTTCCAGCATTGCAGCGGCGGCCACCATGGGCAAGCTGGCAATACCTGAGATGCGCCGATTCGGGTACAGCATGAGGCTGGCGGCGGGGAGCGTTGCAGGTGGCGGCACTTTGTCGGTGATGATACCGCCAAGCGGTATACTTGTAATATACGGGATTATAACGGAGGAATCCATTGGTAAACTTCTGATTGCAGGTTTGTTGCCAGGGCTGCTTTCAGCATTTATATACATGGTGGGCATCTTCCTGTGGTGCCTGCTAAGGCCGGAGATCGCTCCGCCTGCTGACATTAGGGTCAGTTGGAGTACTCGTTTCAGTTCCCTAAAGAAGGGATACGGCGCTGCATTAATATTTGGGGTAGTGATGGGTGGGATCTATACTGGTGTATTTACGCCAACCGAGGCCGGGGCATTCGGGGCGGCTGTGGCCCTGGTGCTGGTTTTGATGAAGCCTAGAGCCCGTTTTCAATCGCTGCAAGACGGCCTGGCTGAAACCGCCAAGGTCACCTGTATGTTTTTTACCATTGTGATATGCGCACACTTTTTTACTTTGGGTCTTACTGTATCGGGCATCCCAAAGGCGCTGGTGACCTATCTTGTAAGCCTGAATATGCATCCAAAGCTGATATTGATAATGCTGTTATTAGTTTATCTTCCCTTAGGCATGTTTCTTGACACGGTTTCCATGCTTTTCCTAACGCTGCCAATAATATTTCCAGTTGTGAAAGCATTGGGGTTTAGCGGCATCTGGTTCGGTATATTGGTAACCAAGCTTATAGAGGTTTCCCTTATTACGCCCCCTGTCGGGCTGAATGTGTACGTGATCAAGGGTATTCTGCCGGAGGTTGATATAGGAACTGTCTTCAGAGGATGTATTCCCTTTCTAGTCATGGACATTCTAACTCTTGCGATTCTATTCCTTTTCCCGCAAATTGTACTGTGGTTACCCTCTACAATGCGGTAACTTGATCTTTATAGTGAGGTATACCTATGAAAAGAGCAATAACAATGAATCCGGATGACAATGTAGCTACTGCATTAGAGAACTTGGATGCAAAGGCTCCCACGAGCATTATTTTGCCCTCGCAGGAGGTGGTGAAAGAGGTGACGTCTAAACAAGCTATACCGTTTGGACATAAGCTCGCGATTGCAGACATCAAAAAAGGCGGAAGTGTTATAAAATATGGTGAGGTGATAGGTAATGCATCCCAGGATATCCGGATTGGGGAGTATGTCCATACACACAATGTAAAGAGCAATCGTATGCAAATGCCAGAGGTGTGGTACAGGGAGGAGGAGTAACCGATGAAATTTCAGGGTTATGAAAGGCCGGACGGCTCCGTGGGGGTACGAAATATCATCCTTGTTATGGCGGTAGCGGATTGTAGCGAACCAGTAGCAAGGTTGATTGCGGAGGATATTCCAGGGGCGGTGCCTATAACTCAGCATTATGGATGTATTCCGGGAGAAATGGTAGCTAATACCCTTATAGGAGTCGCACAAAACGGCAATGTAGGAGCAGTCTTACTCGTGGGTATGGGCTGCGAAGGGATGCCTGCGCACGCTTTGGCAAAGATAATCAAGAAATCAGGGAAACCGGTGGAGTGGATCTCCATTCAAGAGCTAGGCGGAACTCGGAAGGCCATAGTAAAAGGCAAGGAGATTCTCAGGGCAATGTCAGAACAAGTCTTGACGCTAAAACGGACAGAGATTGACGCTGGCAGGCTTGTTGTAGGAGTGAAGTGTGGGGGTTCGGATACCAGTAGCGGGCTTGCAGGCAACCCGGCAGTCGGAGCTTTTGTGGATATGCTCATAGATGCGGGCGGTTCAGCAATAATGAGTGAACCTATAGAGGCGGTAGGTGCCGAGGAACCATTGGCCAGGAGAGCCGTCAACGAAGATGTGGGGAAAAAGATTTACAAAATGATAGGGAATGAGGAGAAACGATGGTCGGTTCCTGGGGCACAAATGGAGTTTATGTGCAAGGGTAATGTAGATGGAGGCCTGACAACTATAGAGGAAAAATCCCTGGGAGCGGTTCATAAGAGTGGCAGCCGATCCATTATGGGGGTCCTGGAGAATAGCGATCAGTTGTTAGAAAAGGTCCCCGAAGGAGGGGGTTTTTACCTTCAGGATGGAACGCATATGGAGCCTATGACCATGTCGTTCATGGCAGCAGCGGGCGCTCAGATAGTGATATTTGTCACAGGATGTGGTGGTACCTTCGGCCATGCCATTGTGCCGATGATAAAGGTAACAGGGAACCCCGGAACATATCGCAGAATGTCAGAGGATATGGATATTAATGCGGGAACGATCATAACCGGAGAGGAATCCATTGATTCAGTTGGCAGGAGAATTCTTGATGAAGTTATACAAGTGGCGTCTGGGAAGCCAACTTCGGGCGAGACATTGGGATATTCTAATTTTTCCGTCTACCGACGGGACCCTAGGTTGGAAGCGCTTTTGAAGATACCCAAAAAATTGGAGTGATTATTAGCGGTGTGATTTCACCCTGTCTCTAAGGTAAAAAGATGGAATATCGCAAACTTGGGAATAGTGAGTTAGAGGTTTCCGCAATTGGCTTCGGTGCGTGGGCGATTGGTGGATGGATGTGGGGAGGAACGGACCGCAAGGAGGCCCTGGCCGCTGTGCAAGAGGCGATTGAGGCAGGAATAACCACTATTGACACAGCACCCGTCTACGGTTTTGGGCTAAGCGAAAGGATAGTTGGCGAGGCTGTGAAGGGCAGGCGGGATAGAGTCCAGATCCTCACAAAATATGGTCTTCGCTGGGATAGCGAAAAAGGGGAGCACTATTTCGATACACAAGATCCTGAAGGCAAACCCATCAAGCTATATAAATACGCTGGAAAGGAAAGCGTTATCCAGGAGTGCGAGAACAGCCTGAGGCGGCTTGGTACAGATTATATTGACTTGTATCAGATACACTGGCCGGATCCCACGACACCTATAGAAGAGACGATGCTGGCGGTCGAAAAACTAATTCAAGATGGAAAAGTAAGGGCGGCAGGAGTATGTAACTATTCTGTTGAACAGATGAGAAAGGCAGAAAAAGTTTTGGCATTGGCTTCTAATCAAGTACCTTATGGCATGGTAAACCGGGGTGCGGAAAAAGACCTGATTCCTTATTGCATGCGTAACAAAAAAGGTGTTATTGCTTATAGCCCACTTCAACGGGGCCTGCTTACCGGAAAAATTGATATGAATTATAAATTTGCCCCGGGTGACCATCGGCCCTCCACGCCTTTCTTTAGGCCTGAAAACCGCAGGAAAATCCTTGATGCCCTAGAGAAAATTCGTCCTTTGCTTGATGGGTCTGGGGCTACTTTTGCCCAATTAGCCATTGCCTGGACAATCCGCAGGCCGGGTATTATAAGTGCACTTGTAGGCGCGAGGAGTAAAGACCAGGTAAAAGAGAATGTAAAGGCCCTTGATATAAAGTTAAAAGATGACGAATTGCAGATGATCGACAAGCTTCTGAACGAACTAAATCTGAAGCTTTAATTTTCATCTCTGGCCCTGAGGAGAGAAGGGGGGAATGGCAATGATGACGGGAAGAGAATATATAGAGTCACTGCGGAGTTTAAATCCGCAGGTCTATTTTTTTGGTCAAAAAATAAAGAATGTAGTGGATGAGCCGATGTTTCAGCCTCACATTCACACCGCTGCCATGACCTATGAACTGGCACATAGACCAGAGTATGAGGAAATTATGACAGCCACTTCTCATTTGACAGGAGAGAAGATCAATCGGTTTACCCATATCCATCAGAATACAGATGATCTTGTCAAAAAGGTCAGGATGATGAGGCTGCTGGGCCAGAAGACCGGCACCTGCTTTCAGCGGTGTGTAGGGCTGGACGGTCTCAATGCAGTGTACGTTACCACTTACGACATTGATCAGAAATATGGGACCAAGTATCACGAGGGATTCAAGAAATGGTTGCTTGAGGTGCAGAAAAACGATTGGATGCCTTCAGGCGCCATGACGGACGCACGGGGAGACCGGAGTCTTAGACCTTACCAGCAAAAAAACAGGGACACCTATTTGCATATTAAGGAGCGACTAGAGGATGGAATCATTGTCTCCGGGGTTAAGGCGCATATCACCGGGGCCGTAAACAGCCACGAGATCCTCACCATGCCTACAAGAACAATGGGTCAGGAGGACAAGGATTTTGCCCTCTCTTTTGCTATTCCTTCCAACACAAAAGGGGTCACCTTTGTATTCAGTCGACAGACAAACGATACCAGAAGATTGGACAGCCCCTTGGATGCAGGTAATCCGAAATATGGCATCGTTGGGGGGGAAGCCATTATCATCTTCAAGGATGTATTTGTGCCATGGGAGAGAGTCTTCATGGCGGGTGAATATGATTTTAGCAATGAGCTAGTTGAAACCTTTGCCGGTTATCATAGAAGCAATTACGGTGGGTGCAAGGTAGGGCTGGCCGATGTGGTCATTGGAGGATCCTACTGGACAGCGGATGCTCACGGCATTAGCAGGGCATCTCATGTTATTGATAAACTAACAGAAATGATTGCTATGGCAGAGACCTGCTGGTCTTGCACGCTTGCCTGCTCCTATGAAGGATATAAGACGCCCTCGGGCGCGTATCACATCAACCCTTTGCTGGCAAATGTGGTGAAGCTCAATATCACGAGGATGGTATATGAATGGATGCGGCTTGCCCAGGATATTGCAGGGGGAAAGATCATAACCCTGCCATCAGAGAGGGATCTTGAAAATCCCGAGATCGGCAAGACCATCGAAGAATGTTTTGTAGGAAAAGACGGGTTTTCTATCCCGGATATTATCAAGATGTTGAGGCTCATAGAGAATATGTCTGTGGGAGCCGGGCTCCCTGAAGCTATGCATGGAGCGGGGTCTCCTGCTGCTCAAAAGATCATGATTGCCAGGAGAGGCGGTATTGAGAGAAAGGTCGAGCTTGCAAAAATAGTGGCAGGAATAAAAAAGGACAAAGACTTTGAGACGATTGTGGGCAAGGATGAAGAAACATACTGGAAAGAGGTAAGGGAAAAGATCGGGAAAAGGGGCGTCCATATTCGTTGACGCTTGGCATCAGCTTGCACACCGGATGGCTAACTGATCATGTTCACGATCGAGATAAGGTACTGTGGGGGCTGCAATCCGGAAATTGATAGAGCTGGGTTGATTGAACGCCTGAAAAAGGACTTTGAGGAGAAGGGCCTGGAAGTGGAATTTCTTACCAGGAGCAGGGGGAAGAGCGATCTCCTGCTCTTAGTCAATGGATGTAAGCACGCATGCCTTGAAGAAAAGTATGCGCCTTTTCCTGAGGACATTCCTGTAATATCGGTAAAGGGAGAAATGGTAGGCAGTAAGTATATCAACGAAAAAGATATTCCGAAATTCTTGGTTAGGCAAATAGTCAAACTAATCTAGGACTGATTTAGGATTAACGCATAATGTAGGGGCCCTCGGATCGACCATCAAAGAGCACAGACAGATTATTCTTTGAAACTCACGATGAGCCCTGCTTACTGCATTCGGCCCGGGCCGCGATGGCCGAGGGCAGCACTTAGTCGTGAGGACTTCGACTGAGCTCAGCCGAAGTCTGAAGAACCCGTCATCGAATTTATGAATCGATGGACTAGGGTCTTAGGTCGTCTACATATTTCTTGACCTTAGCTACGTGACGAATTCTTTCCTCTGCCATGCGGTCTGCCGCTAGGTATGTGGGAATCCTATCTCGATCTGCAATTTCAAAAACCTTTTGCATGTTTTCATAAATGCGAGAAACCTTTTCCCTACCCCGCTCGTTGTTTACGCTTCCGGATCCCAGCCTGTCAGTGTCATATATGGTTCCACCTGCATTTGCTATGTAATCAGGAGCATAGACCATTCCCTTTTCCTCGAGCAATGTCCCGTGACGTTCCTCCTTAAGCTGATTGTTGGCACTGCCACAAATAATCTTGCACTTCAATCGATCCAGGGTCTCATCGTTCAGGATTCCTCCCAGTGCGCATGGGCAGAAAATATCACAATCCACATCATATATTTCTTCCGCACTCACATTCACGACCCCATATTTGGCCACCATGCTATCAACTTTCTTAGAGTCAATATCACTTACAACCAGTTTGGCGCCTAGATCGTGGAGTTGGCCGACGACATTATGTCCGACCGCTCCCAAACCCTGGACCGCTACCACTTTGCCTTCCAGGGTCTCCTCGCCATAGACCCGCTTGCAGCAGGCGTGCATTGCCCGGATAACCCCGAAGGCAGTCATGGGGGCGATATCCCCTGCACCACCGAGATAGGAGGGGAGAGTGACCACATGTTGTGATTCCATGTATATGTATTCCATATCCTTCAAGGTTGTCCCCACGTCTTCGCCCGTGATATATTTACCACCAAGACGATTGATGAATTTGCCCAAAAGCCTGAACACAGGCTCTCGATCCTTACGGTTTGGATCTCCTATGATAACAGCCTTGCCGCCTCCCAGGTTTACTCCTGCAGCCGCATACTTGTAAGTCATGCCCCTTGCCAAGCGCAGAGCATCTTCTATTGCATCCATCTCGCTTTCATACTCCCACATGCGGCAGCCACCCGTGGCCGGACCCAGGGTCGTATCATGAATGGCAATGATGGCTTTAAAATCCAGATTTCTGTCCTGGCAAAGAAACACATTTTCATAATCATAATGCTGCATGTAATCAAAGATTGAATCCATGACCCTTCCCCCCTTTTGTTGTGATATCATGAATCGGTCTTGTCCAGGGTATCCTCGGCATACATGCGCTTCACCTTTGCCCTATCTCCTATGATTGCCTTCACCACATAGGCATTGTTGGGTGGGCAGCCCTTGACGTGTCTCTCGGTACGGATTTCTTTGGGCATACATTTGCCTACCGTAACGATGCTATCCCGGGGTACACCTTCTGGAGGGGGAGCACCTCCTGTTAAAACCCAGATCCCGGAAAGATACTCAAGCTGGTCCGCATTGCGCATATCGACAAGAGCGCTCATCACCGTGTTCCGGCACCCGGTACAGGTGGCTTCGCCGTGAATCAAATGGAAATCTTCAACCTGCACAGGATCATCCTCAATAGCTCGCAAAAAACGACGCTTGACTTTCTCCAGATGTTCTCCGAGAATCTCAATTTGTTCAGGATCCATTAGCCCCAGCCCGCGTGCCGCTGCATTGACGGTGAGCAGGGTCTCACTCGGATCGTATCCGATGAGTTGCGCACAAGTAGAGTCAACAGCAACAAGGTCCTTTCCGGCCAGAACCAGATCCATCTCTACAGGTTTGCCGAAGACCGGCCCTATGCCTTCCTGGCAAATAATAGCATCCACCACCGCAAGTTTGGGCTTTACAGCACTGAGCAGGTCTATGACAGAGTCGAATAAACCCTCTTGGTGCTCAAGTCGTTTCCATTTATCTGTTAAAAGGCCCTTGAGGTTCTTTATGGCGCAGGTCATCTCTGTCTGGTCATGGGTTTTAAGCTTTGGGACGCTGATGATCACATCCGCCTGTTGCACAAGTTCCCAACACTCAACCGTTTCAAATATTTTCCCGTTCTCAGTGGGAATGTCTACGTAGGGCGTCTTTTTTAGATTAATCACCTCATAGCCCATTTCCCTCAGATCCCTGTACCCTGAAGATTCAATAACTTTTTCAGTGTCCACGCCCACAGCCGAAGACTCAGCAATAACCGGCCGAGCTCCCAGGTCCCTGACAATATCCGCAAGGGCGCGAGGAACTTCAGGAATAGTTATGCACCCGGCCTCCCTTTCTACGGGAGGCGCTACCCAGCTCGGATTAATAAGAACAAGATCTCCCGGCTTTACAATATCCCGAATACCCCCGATCAAATCCAAAGCTTGTCTTACAGCCTCGTAAATTTCCGCGTATCCAGGATTTCGCCGCGTCTTGATTAAGGATACCTTCGCTTTACTCATCGCGATTCCTCCTTTGGTAAGTATAACTTTTCTTTAGCGTTTCCCTCACTGATGTTTTCTTCCAGGCTTAGCGCCTAAACTGTACGGGTGTCTTTATCGGTAGAGCCCGAGATACTGGCTAATAATTGTATTTGTCCGCGTTTGAAAGTTTATTTCTCTTTTTAGATATTGGGGCAGGAGCTTGAAAAAATAAGAATTCCCAGTAATTAAACCACCCGCGCCCACAGAACAAAAATCATGCAAAAGGTTGCAATCGGCAGATCCACTCAGGCTCTCAGGGGTGCTCCGCGAGCTTGACAATATTACACATGAAACACCTGTTTGAAGTTGTCCCGGTCAGAGGATCACGCAGGTGATCATCCG
>Ga0180301_10001294_pt1 | contig 19708 bp, 31 predicted proteins | sample GuaBasSediGuay16_FD_121797 | JGI IMG/M metagenome (GOLD analysis project Ga0180301, IMG submission 121797) | Subseafloor sediment microbial communities from Guaymas Basin, Gulf of California, Mexico - Guay16, Core 4569-2, 12-15 cm | ecosystem: Environmental > Aquatic > Marine > Hydrothermal...
ACTACTAATTTTTCTTATCTTTTTAATCAAAAAGTCTTTTTTTACTCTTCCAATAGCCATTTCTATTAGCTTTATTCTAGCTTCTTCGCTAATTTTTGAAAAATAGTTGAAAAATTTGTAGTTATATTTTCCTGCTAGTATTAGTTTTTCAACAACTTTTGGTAAATATTCAGACTTTTTTATTCCAATTAATTTCAAAATCTTTCTAGCCCTATTAATTGCCTTTATTTCGCTAATATTTAGCTCTTTAGCTATTTCTATAAACTCATCTATCAATCCAGAAACTCCTTTGAAGTTAACTTTCCCAATTCTTGAGTACTGGTATTCTACGCTATAAAGCCTATGTCTTTTTTCTTCATCTTTATAAACATCTGTAATTTTATCTATTAGCAAATAGCAAACCTCTTTTGGATAGCCTAGCTTTATTAAAGCTCCAATTAGCCATAAAGTTAAATTGTTTCTATGGCCTTCGATCCAAAATCCATTAAAAGCTTTTATTATTTCACTTATTTTTAGCTTACCTTTTCTTATTTTTGGAATTTCTATTTTTTCAATTTTTACTTCTTTTATTTCTAGTTCTTCAAAATATTTTTTATCATAAGTTGAATAATCTTCTATTAGAATATAGCATGGCAAAACTTTTTCTTTTACATTATTAGTTCCAGCTAACCTTATTGTTCTAGAACAATCTATTAACCGCTTATCCACTTTGTAATCAATAATTTCAGAAACCTTTTTTATCAATCCTTTTTGAATTCTTTCCCATTTTTTTGGATCTATATTTTCATTAATTTTCCAATATACATGAAATCCCCTTCCACTCTTTACTACCAAGCTAGGTTTAATAAAATTTTCAGCTAATTTAACATAAATTTCTTTTCCAATTTTATCTTCAGCTACAAAATCAAAATCTATATCTACAACAAAAGTATTTGCTTCTGCTACACTTTCTTTTCTTCCTCCTTTTTCTTTTCTTGGCAGTAAGCTCACAAATACATTTTTGTCTTCAGCTTTCTGTTTTTCCAAGAATTCTATTATTTCTTCCTTAGTTTTGAAAAACCCTCTTTTTACTCCATTTTTTACTAATCTAACTTCCCAGAAATAGCTATTTTTGTATCCTTCCATTAAAAATTCCAAGTGCTTTTCAACGTCTTCTAATTTCATTTTCTATTTTTCAACCTTAACATCTTTATTCTTCCAGTTTCCACTTCCTCAATTATATCCGCTCCTTTCAAAAAACTAATGTATTTCGCCAATGACAACCTTGATAATCCAATTTTTTTTACTAATTTTGCTAGATAGCAGTATTGATCGTTTTTTATCTCCTCGATTATCCTCCTTATTACTTCTAGATTCAACCCTAGATCTTCTGCTCTTTTTATAACCTTTTCTATCTTATTTCTTGAAAACATGAACTAAAATTAGAATAAAAGTTTATAAAATTTACTATAAAGTAAAATTATGATATTTAGAATAATTTTGTTTTTTGTTTTATTTTTTTCTATAATTATTGTACATGAATTTATACACAAAATTATTGAGAATTTGAATGGAAGTGATTGTGAAATTAGATTTTTTTGCGAAAATAGTATTGCATGTTGTGTTGCTAATGATGTGAGAAATCTAAAATACCATGTTTTAAACGATATTTTAACTTGGATTTTCGCAGGTATATTCTTAGGGTTTTATTTGATTAAGTTCATCTATCTACGTCTTACAAAATTTTAAAAAGTATTTTTAGCTATTTCTATTCATGAAAAAAAGCTATATTTTACTTGCTCTACTGTTATTCTTTCCTATAGCATTTTCTCAGTGTGTTAACTTAAATGTTACTACTAGTCTAAGTGGCAATGTAAGCTTATGTCAAGGAACTTATAACTTAACTCAAGCAATACAAATTACTGGAGATACTGTTTTGAATCTTAATGGAAGCACTATTATAGCTAGTTACTATAGGATTTTCAATGGGACTGGAAACTGTTATAAATTAGAGGTTTATAATGGTACTTTTGACATAAGCTATGATACCACCTTTTACTATGTTGACGACCCATATTGGCAATATTGTTTTGCCGATGCTAAAAATTTAACAATAAATGTGGGTAGCTGGAGATATTTTCACTTCGCAGGTAATTTAAGCGAATCAAAAGTTTTTTTGGGTACAAAAGTGAATTATGGCAACTTTTATATCTATGACGGATATCTCTATAATACACAATACACTGCAAATTTAATTAATGATGAGTTTCACTATGGATATTTAGGTTTGAATGTTATAGGGGTCTATAACAGTTCTTTCTACGATACTAACACTTTTGAATCTCCAAGAAGTGATCAATTAATAAAAGATTCATACATACAATCTGACGATTGTCATCTGAATTATTTAACCTCTTCAGGTTCTATATTTAATTGCTCTTCACTTCAACCACCAAATTGGTTTAAGCTAAATAATACTAATATCACTTATTCTTACATCATACTTAATTATTACTTAGAGTCTGATGTTTGGAAAGAATCCTATTGTAATAACTGCTATATAAATGGAAAGCCTGTTTTCTATGGGATTTATAGCGGAGAAAACTTAGCTGATTATAGTTGGGTTTATATCACTGGTTTTAATGCTCCATATAATTTAACCTTATACGGAGATTATGCTTTGATTGAAAACTATGACTATGACATAAACATAGATGCTAGTGCATCTAAATACTTGTTGATTGATTCTAATAGGAATATAAATATTGATGGAAACTATGATTTATCTTTATCTGTTTTTGGTGGTAATGTAAAAGTTAACAATGTAGATAGAGTTTATAATCTTGGTAACGTTGAAATTACTGGAGATTGTCATGAAATACGTACTAGTGGATATGGAAATACTACTAGATATGGTAATCTATATTATTATTCTGGTAACGATCATTCAAGGCTTAATCTTTATAATGGAAAAATATATGGTAGTTTCTATTTTAATCAGTACTCTATTGGATATTTTGAAAATGTTTCATTAATGGATTACAATTCTTTAGAACTTAGTATTAATGATAATTCAAACTTTACTTGTATAAATTGCGATTTCACTCCAAGCCCGGGATATTACTCAAATATCTATGTGGTAATATATCCAAGTAAGTATATATACTTGGATGCAAAGGATATTTCTTACATTTCTCTTTCTTGGTGGAGTCCATATGGTAACATAACAATTGTCGGCGACAATTCATTCAGGTACTATTCTTATCAAACTAAATACAATATTGGAAACGAATCACCATATTTTGATCACTATTTAGAGGTTTTGATCAGAACCTACATAAGTAAGAACTTTACTAGCTATAACGAATTTGGTTACACAATAAATAGAACTATTTACAATGCCAATAAAAGCTTAGTTATGTTTGTTGAAGATCTAATTAGTTGGTGGAATAATTTGCCAAACCAAACTTACGTTATAGGTAACTTATATCCAAATACCAGATACAACTTATACATTAATGGAAACTACATAACAACATTACAAACCGATTCAAATGGTTATACACCACCTTTTGAAGTTCAATTCCATAGCCCAGCTAACATTACTTTAGAACAAGCTGGATATCCACCGACTGCTATAATAATTAGTCCGCAGAATACCACATATCAAACGTACGTTGCTCCAGTTATAATAGAAGGGAGGGTATTAGTTTATGGTAGTGATTCTACTTATAACGTTACTTTCTACTTAGACAATAACACAATAGCTGAATTTATAAACGTTTCAAACAATACTGAAGTTGTTAGCAACTTTTCAGCTAGTGAAGGTACTCATACTTTCAAAGTTGTTGTTATAGGAAATGATTATGGTTACAGTTCTGAAAATTCAACTGTATTTACAGTGCAAGTAATTCCCGCATATCCAACTATTATAATAACAAGCCCACAAAATACCACTTACTTAACTAACGTCGATTCAAGATTAGTTGATTTTGAATTTAGGGTTTATGGATATGATAATAGCTATAACGTTACTGCTTATTTAGATAATAGTCCAATATATTTAAATTCTAACTTTGCTAATGATAGCACTTATTATACTAGCTTAGATGTTGATGTAGGAACTCATGAGTTTAGAGTTGAAGCTATAGGAAACGATTATGGTTATAGTAGTGAGGAAAGTGTAATATTTACTGTTGAAAGGGTTTATGGGCCTTATGTACAAATAATTAGTCCTGCTAATCAAACATATTGCTCTGGAAATATTAACTTAGAATATGTTGTTACAGATACCTATATCGATAAATGTTGGTATTCAATAGATGATGGAAATAATATTAGCTTACCAAATTGTGAAAACACAACTTTAACATTAGGAGAAGGAAATCATAAAGTAATAGTATATGCAAACAATACTTTGGGAGATGTTGGATATGATGTAGTTTATTTCAAAGTAGATTTAAATCCACCAATCATAACAATAATCTCTCCAGAAAACGAAACTTATACTGGAAGAGGAACAATAGAGCTCAGAACTAGCGTAAGCGATGTTTCATCAACTACTTGCTATTATGAGCTAGATGGAAATACATCTAGCTATGATTGTAATAGTGCTTTAATAACTGTTACTGAAGGTTCCCATTACTTAAAAGCTTGTGCTCAAGACGAATGTGGAAGAGTAAGTTGTGATGAAGTATACTTTACTTATCAGTATCCAAAAGTTCCAGCAATATTATCATTATATAAAAACTTAATATTACTAGTATTTGTTGCAGGAGTGGTATATTTAGTCCTTAGGAGTGGTTTATCACCATCACAAATGATAACTATAATAATAGCTGTAGCTGCAATAGCACTAGCATTAATTGGTTTAGTCTCATATTAGTTTATGAGAGAAGAATATGTTCTTGATTTAGCTTTAAAAATAACTAGAGGATATAATGTAAAAACAATATTTAAGCCGATAATTGTTAGAGAAATTAAAAAGCTTTTTTATAAAGAGTTTGCTGAATTTATGGATAGCCATAGCTTCATTTCATTAATTAATTTGAACATATTTTATGGAGCTCTTCTAAGACTCGGTTCTCTAGATGCTAAAATAAAAAGGAGTGCTTACTATATTGTTAAAGAAGTTATTGAAAATGTTGATAAAGAATTTGTTAAGGATTTTACTAGGGTAATGAATTATTTATTTATTAACGATGCTTTAGATGAAGAATTAAAATCAAAAATTTTACAATCATTACTTGAATAGGGGAAATCTACTCTCTCTTATTTTAAATTTTTGTAATACAATTTTATAGCATGAGAGATATAGACGTTCTTCCCATACCAAAATACCTTAAAGATAAGCTAAAAGAAGTTGGTATAAGTAGGATTGATCAGCTTGTAGGAATGAGTAAGGATACTTTAATATTTTTAGGTTTTAGTGAAAATGAAGCATTAAAAGCTATAAGAACTAGCTGGTCTTTTTATGAACCAGAAGTTAAAAATGCTTTAGAAATAGAGGAAGAAAGAGAGTTTTTAGAAACTCCATTGCAAAGGTTAAATGAAATTTTAGGAGGAGGATTTAGAGTTGGAACTATAAACGAAGTATTTGGGCCTTTTGCTAGTGGGAAAACTAGCTTTTTAATCACACAAGCTGTAATTTCTAGCCAAAATGGAAAAGTAATTTTTATAGATACAGAAAAAACTTTTGATAAATCTAGAGCTATAGAAATTGCTGATAATAGAGGAATAGATAGGGAAAATTTGAAAAATATTTTAGTAATTAGGGCTCCTAGCTCTAATGAGCTTATACTATTAATTACTAGGTTATGGCAAATAGTTAAGGATATTAAAGATAGTGGAGAAAGGGTTAACTTTATAGCAATAGATTCATTAACAAGTCCATTTAGAGCCGATTATGTTGGCTTAGAGCATTTAGTTGAAAGGCAACAAAAACTTAATTACTGCTTAAGGCAGTTAATGAGAATGGCAGAGATTTATAAGTTAGTTGTTATTTTCAGCAACCAAGTAGTTGCTTTGCCTGGGGAATACGCAAAATGGGGGCCTGTTGGTGGTCACATAGTTGCTCATACTAGTTACTGTAGAATAAAGTTTAGCAAAGCTCCTAAGAAAGTTAGAGTTGGAGAAATAGTTGATCATCCTAGTGTTAAAGAACAAACTTTCAAGTTTATAATTAGCGAGAAAGGGGTTGAGGATTTAAAAAAGGTTGAGGAAGAATAATAGAATAGCTGATAGAAGCATTAAAGTCATCCCAAGCTTGTAACTAGTTTTAGAATCTAGAGTTAAAAATAGTCCTTCATCTACGCCTTTAACTTTAAATCTTTCTTCATTTAACATCAAGTTTACTGCATTATCTGTATTGTTTAAACCTATTAGAAAAAGTATTATTAAAGCTCCTGCAACTGCTCTTTTAAATTTTTCCCAACTTATTTTTTCCATTTTGCTGCCCCCTTAGAAACCAAAATATTTGCCATAAACCTACTTACTTTAGCTATTTTTCCCTTTTCCAATTTAACAATACTTTCATCTATATCCACAACTTCCCCAAAAGTTTTTAGAGGAATAATTTCAACTTTTTCCTCATTTATCTTTTTGAGAAATTTTATTATGTTTGGGTATTCCATATTTTTATTTCAGAGTAAAAAATTAAATGTTTGCTAAAATTTTTAATTGATTGTAATAATGAATAATCATGCGGGAAATTAGTCTTCTAGATTTACCTAGATCAGTAATTAAAAGCATAATGGAAACTTTAAACGAACTTTCTATAAAAGGAATTGATCCACTAGATCCAAGATATAGCGATGCTTTAAAAAATGCTTTAAAAAAGCATAAAGAAGAACTAGAAAAAATGGGAATTGATTATAGTTATCTCGCTTACTTAATTGTTTATCTTGCTAGTAATTTAGGAACTTATAGGTTGCTAGAAATTTTGAAAACGAAAATTTCAACTTCTAAGAGAAAGCTTGAAGAAATAATATAAAATTTTACCTTAAAGTAAATTTATGGTTGTTAGTGAAATAACAAAAAGGAAGGCTATAGAGTTTTTGAAAATTGGCAGGTATAAGTTTGGATTTGAAAGATTCATAGATATGTTTGGATATACAAAAGAATACGATTTTATCGCTTATATAGATGGTAAGAAGTATAGGTTTAAAGTTGTTTATGATATTTCTGAGATAAGGGATGAAATTTTAGAATTTCAAATACCTAAGGAAAACGTTAAAAAAATCGTTTATGGTAAAGAAAGATTTATTGAAACTAAAAGCGGTAAAGTAGATGTTAACGATATGTTTGTTTGGGTTGGAAAAAAGTTTGTTAACGTTTACAACTTTAACAAGTTTGATGGCGTTGTTTATTTTGAATCTAGCAATGAAAAATGGGAAGAAATAGCTAAATCAAAGTATTATACTATTAAGCTAGATTATAGCATTGTTAATAGAATTGATCTAGGAGAAATAGATTATAAATCTATATCAAAATTTTTATCTTTCTTAGTAAGAGGAAATTTTTACTGGGAAACTAGGTTTATTAGAGAAAAAGTTATTAGCGATAAGTTTCATTCTAATATAATAGAAATTTTTGAACATCTTAGCAAATTTAGACTTAATGAAGCAGATTTTTACATTGGAATTAATCCTAGAAGTGAGAAAATTAGGAAAAAGGAAGGTGTAAAATTTGGAAACGTAATATTTGTTGATTTTGATTCTGAAATGGCAAGAAATGATATTGATTTTCTTGTTGAGAAGTTTAGAGAACTAGGATTGGAGCCGAGCTTAGCTGGAATTAGTGGGAAGGGGGCCCACTTTTATTGGAAACTAGAAAATTTAATTGAAGCTGAAAAATGGGAAAAGTTGCAAAGAAGCTTTGTTGATTGGGTTAATAAGAATTTTAAGGAATATGAGCCAGATAGGTTAGTTGATAGAACTAGAATTTCAAGAATTCTTGGAACTTTTAACTACAAATCAAAGTTACCTAGTAAAGTAGTTTATACTAGCGAAAAAACATATTCTCCAGAATATCTTTTCAAGTATAAAGCGAAGCTATTCAGGATTTTTTAGGTAGTATAATTTGTATCTCCCTATTTTTCTATAACCAATAATTCCTTTTTTAACCATTTTTCTCAAGTATTTTAGTACTGTTGGTTTACTTAGCTTTGTCTTTTTTGTTATTTCTATTGCTGTGCAAAAATCATTATCTTTTAAGACTTCTGAAATCATTCTAAATGCTTTTTCTCCTAATGGCTTTTTTACCATATTTTTACAATAACGTAAAATAATAAATTTTTTGTCTAAAATTTTTTATGCGAATATTAGTTCATGGCCATTTTGCTAGTTATGAAGGATGGGTAAAATGGTTTGTTAGGCAGGGATTTAATCCTAGAAAATCTGTATGGATAATTAACTTGCTTATAAGGAATGGCATTTTAATTTTTATTAAAGGAAGAGTTAGGAGTGGCTATTATCCTTACAATATTTGGGAAAATAGGGGTTTTAGAATATGTGAAAGGGTTTATTTGTATATATATTGGGAAAATAGCATTTATGCCCATTTAATTTACAAGCCATTGAAAAAAGTAAAGTTTAAGTTTGGTGTTAGAACTCTAAAGCAATATTTAAAAGCTGTGGGTAAAAAAGAGGAGGATATGAAGAGGGATAATCATCCTTTAGCATTGGAAGTTTATGTTGTTTATAATTGCGATGAAAGGCTAAAGCTTGGAGGAATAATAGCTAGGAAGATTATTAACGAAATTATTAGGGAAATTCAAAGCGAGGGATTTGCTTTTGATGAAAGGGATTTTGTTTTCGGTATTGAATATTCAGTTGTTATTTATAGGAGGAAAAAAGAGGGAATTGTTGAAGCTGTAAAGAGGTGGACTAGGAATGGTGAGGAATGGAAAGAAGAAGATATTAAAAAAAGGATCAGAATTTGAAATTAAAATTGATTATGATAAGAAAATAGAAGGATTAGATTTAATTGAAAAAATGGTTGGAAGGATTTTTGAAATTAAAGGGTTTGAGGTTTCTAGAAGTACTAATAAGGGGATTCATTTAAGGATTAGGGCTAAAAGCCTGATAAGCATTGATGAAAAGGATATAATAATAATTCAGCTTTTACTTGGGAGTGATAGATATAGGGAATTTTTCAACTGGTTAAGAGTTAAGGGGGGATTGAAAAGATGGAACGTTCTTTTCAAGAAAAAATTGGGATAGTTTGTTTAATAGCTAGTATAATATTTATAGGAATACAGTTTTATCTAAACTTTGTTTATGGAATTGATTCTTGGTATTGGGTTAAAATTGCATACCAAAAACCAAGAATTTCCCTTTTATTTACTCTAGCTTTTATTATTTCCCTATTTTTAACTTTAGGAAGCAAAAAGTTTGCAATACTATTTTCAATGTTTTTTATAAGCTTTAGATTTTTTATTAATGAAATTGATGACTATCTATTCTACATTTTAAACATTCTAATTTTAACAAAACTTAATAAAAAACTAGGATTTATTTATTCTGTAGGTGTTGCAATTCTTTATGCTTTTATCCACAATTTTTGGGTTTCCCCTAGCATATATGTTGAAAGCAATAGAAATTTTTTAACTATTTTAATGCCATTTCCATTCTATTTGCTAACTTTTCATAACAAGCATTATCTCTACTTAATAACAACTCTTTTATTAACAATTATATTTCCAGTCCCAAAGTTTACTGTTACTGCACTTTTTCCTCTAGTTTTTCTTTATATAGAAAAAGAGGATGTAAAATTTCCACCAATATTACTAATTTTCTTTATTTCTTTTGGATTTTTTTCTATGCTTAAAGATTATTTTTTCCAGTATACTGTTTCTATTGAAAGCGAAAAATATTGCTCTGGAATAATATGCAATCCTAAGTATGATTGGACTGGTCATTATTTAGCATATAAGGGATACATTGTAAACGTTACTGGTTATGGGGTTAATTGTTGCATGGGTAACGAATGTTTAAGGAATTTAAGTTTGATTTCAAAAAGTTAATTAATGTCTAGAGGCAAAATTTTACTTTTACTAGTTATTTTTTCAATGATTTTAGTATATACATTATCTCTAATTTTTATCGATACTGGAAATTTGCTAATGAATATGGGAATAGCTCTTTTAATAGTTTCAATATACATTGTATTACTAAACTTTATTTTTGAAAGAATAATCAAATAATCATGGAAATTGATCCGATGAAAATTATTGATATAGAAAACATTATTATTAATGGAGTTAATGAGTATAGAATAGCTACTAAATTAAAAAAACTTGCTGAATCTATATCTAAATTTTTTGGAATATCTATTTCCAAAGAAGATGCAATAGCTAAGTTAGCTACTGGAAGAGAAATGCTTATTGATATTATTTCTTCGGAAATACAAACTTGAAAGTTTTTCCATAATTTCTTTTTAAAAACCAGACCATTGCTAGAAATATTTTTTTAGGAATACTTATCTTTACTTCTTCCCCATCAAACTCAACTTCTTTTGCAAACTGTCTTACAAAATCCTTTATATCCTTTGTGTATACATAATTGAATATCTTTTTACCAAATATTTTACTTAAAACTCTTCTTAAATCACTACTTATTTCTTTTTCTGTTAATACTGCAATAAAATAATCTCCTATAAACACATCTTTAACAGAAATTCCAATGTTTTCTAGAAAATTTATTACTCTTATGTGCTCGATTCCAAACTTCTTCACAATTTATTTTTTTAAATAAATTAAAAAATGTATTACGTTTATTATAAAAATTTATAATAAACGCTTATATATAGCAATTAAGAACTAGTTATCATGAAAGGAGAACTCGGCTTTGGAGTAATAATGAGTACACTTATCACAGCATATGCAGTAGCTTATCTAGTACCAAGCTTAGTAGAAGCAGGACAAAACTTAACTGGTGTTAATGCTGCTTTATTCGGACTTGTTCCATTCGCATTAATCGCAGGAACTGTCTACTCTGTTGCTAAAGGAATGGGACTAGTTTAATCCAGCAAACCTTTTCTATTTTTTTGATAAAAATTAATTAATGATTTTTGATAAAATAACCAGTAAATTGACTGATTTAATTTTGTTTGCATATTATAATGGTTATATAACTAGCACTAATCAAAATATTGTTAAGGGAACTTTATTCTACATAACTATTTGGGATTTGAGAGATAAGGGAATTTTGAGGTATGCTGGTTTCGTAAACGGTAAAAAGGCTTGGACATTAACTGAAAAGGGGAAAGAACTAGCAAAAATTTTATACATGCTTAGGAAAAAAGGATTCATTTAAATATTTTTACGTTATTGTAAAAATATGGAAAATTCTGAAGAGAAAAAGTTTAAGCTTAATGATTTAAAGAAAAAGTTTAAGCTTAAACCAGTAAAAAGGGCAAATCTAGGCAAAAAAGTTATGTTTTTAGTACTAAATACTAACAATATAGGTGAACTTTATTATGGAAAAATAGAAGATGGATTTTTTGAAAAAGGTGAAAATACCTGGTTTGTTGGAGCACAGCAACCAATTTTAATTAAAGATATGTTTGGATTTACACCTTTATTTATTCTAAGGTATGATTCTCCATTTCCTAGCGAAAACCTTCATCCCATAGTTCCAGAATTCTTGAAAGAATTGCCTGAAGATGAAAGAAATAAATTGCCAACCCCCAGATTATTACAAAGATTGCTAAAAATGGTAATCTTAGCTAATGTTATTAAGCCGAAGAGAAGAATTAGCTTAGACATTAAGAAAATTTTAATTATATTAGCAATTTCATTCTTGATTTACTATCTATTCTTTATGGCTAGATAGCATGGTTGAGAAAAGAATATTAAGTCATGATGAAGCAGTAGCTCAAAACGTTTTAAAGCTTACCGAACTTACTGAAGAAGAATTAAAAATGCTTTCTGATTTAGAGGAAGAAGAAGTTGGATATTTAACAATACTATTTACAATTTCTGATGAGCTTGGTTTAGAATTCTTAAAATCTTTTGCTGACGACTTTTTAAGGCTTAGAGTTTCTAAAGGTAGATTAGGTAGGAAAGAAATTGTGTGGATTTCATCTAGCTTACAATACTTAATTGGTGGTGGTAAAGGTTTGAAATTAAAAGATATAATTTCTGGTATAGGATGAGATTATGGTAGAGAAAAAAGAAGATATAGTTGAAGGAATAAAAGAAGAGAGCGAGAAAAAAGAGGAAGAAGAAAAAAAGGAAGAAGGGGAAGAAGAAAAGAAGGATAAGACTTTGTTAGAGTACTTAATGGAATTGTTGAAAGAAAAGGAAGCTAGTTCGAAACCAAAGCTTTTAGAATTGTTGGAATAATGGCTTGTGGATTAATACTAATAACAAATGCTAGTAAAGAGATTTGTGAAGAATTTGCTAGAAATCTTGAAAAAGAGAGTAAAAATTATAGTATAAACATTTTTGGAAAAAAGCTTGATATAGGAATTACTGGGGGAATGAAAATTAAAGTTATTAGCGAAGAGAAAAAGAGGGGTATTTTGATAAGGCTAGAAAGACCTTTAGATTTAATGCTTCTTGGAGTTGTTGGTAACGTTACTATGAAAGTTTTCAAAGAGTGGGTAAAAAATAATTATGGAATAGATGTTAAAGTAAAAGTTTTAACTTTAGCAAGAGTAAAATAATTATGCCGCTTTTTGCTATAATTGGTGAATTGGGCTGTCATTCGGAAGATACTAGAGTACTTACTCCAGAAGGAATTAAGGACTGGAGAGAATTAAAAGTGGGAGATAAAGTTCTAGGGGTTGATAAAACTTTTAGAATAGTTGAAGCAACTATAAAAAGAGTTTTTACATACGATTATTTTGGCCCAATGTTTCACTTTTATAGTAATAAATATGATTTTCTCGTTACTCCAAATCATAGGATGCTTTTTTCATTTGGAAGGAAAACTTACTTTAATTACATAGATGCATTTAGTGTATTTTCAAATGGTAATGGCTTACTTCCATACTATGAAGATGGAAAAGTTTGTATTGAATCTTTTAGTTCAAAGAAAAATAGTGAAATAAAAAACTACAATGGAAAAGTTTGGTGTTTTGAAACTACAACAGGGAATTTCTTTACTGTTAGAAATGGTAAAATTGGATTATCTGGAAATTCTGGAAAAACTCTTAGTGCGGTCTATCTTGCAGTTAGAAATTATAATAAATTTGAGGAAGAATGGAAAAGAATTGAAGAAAGGAAAAAGGAGCTTGAAGATACTTTAGAAGAATTGAAAAAGATTTATGAAAGGAATCCGAAATATTTTGAAGATTTTGTTCATAACAAATTAAAGCTTGAAAAAGAGGAAGCTATAAAAAATGGAGATTATGGCTTAATTACTAGGTTAGAAATTCTTGAGCAAGAAATTAAGGAAAATGGAGCTAGAGCTTACATAGATTTTTTTGAAACTGAACTAGAATTTATTAAAAATAAGTATGAAAAGAGAAAGATTTATAGCAACATAATGCTTTATGACATTTGGTTTTATAAGCTAAATACTATTAGCGAATTAAACTGGGCTAGAAATGGTTTTGTTTTATTAGATGAACTATGGAGCGCAGGATTAGATGCTAGGATGAGCAAGAGAAAGAAAAACATTGTTACCGCAAACATTTTGGGAAAATCGAGAAAAAGGAGCTTAACAATTGTTTTTACGGTTCAAACTTTAAGGCAGTTAGATTCTAGGATTAGGGATGTTTTAGATTTTGTTGCATATCCAGTTATGAATAGCGATGGATCTATTTGCAGATTATACATATGGAGAGGTAATAAGCCTAAAGGAAGGCCTTTAAAAGTTTTGAGATTTTTTACTGAAGATGTTTATAAGCATTATAATTCGAGGGAAGAAGTTCCCGAGTTAATAGATGATACTGATGATGAGGGTCTTGGAGAAAAAGAGCCAGAATATATGTTTGTTCCTTCAACTAAAAATCCAGCTTGGGTTGAATATTTAGTTAGGAAAAGGTATGGGGTGAAAAAGTTAATATAGTTTACTTTAAAGTAAAATTATGGATCTCAGAGAAAAATTAAGGAGAATTTTTAGAAAAATTGTTAGAATTATTAAACCTCCTGCAATGAGAAACATTTATGTTTATGAGCTTGTTATTAGTGGTGTAATTTATCCATTTACAGATAGAACTAGGTTAGAAAAAAATTTAAGATATAGTGATGCCACTTGCTTACAATGGGAAGTTGTTTTTGATGAATTTTGCACTTTGTTAAAAGATCCTAGAGAAGTTGAAGTTAGGTATAGGCCAGATATTGTTAACGATTTATTGCCTAGATTAGAAGGTGAAATGATTGCAAGAAATTTAACAACTTATAGTGATGAAGTAAAAGCTGAACTTTTATTAAAATTACCACTAGCTCCATATTTTAAAGAATGGATTAGAGAACAAATTGAAAAAGGAAAATACATGATAAAAGTTCATGGAGTTGGAAGGCTATCTTTAAGGGATATTTCAGCTAAGCTAAAAGAAATAGTTTCTGTAGAGGAAAGGAAGCTTACTTTTGGTAAGATAGTTGATGAATACGAATTTAGAATTATAAGGCCAGATGAAATAAAGCCTTACGCAACAATTTTTGGAGAATGGGAGCATGATATTATTTAAAAATAAGGAATATTTTGAATGGGTTGAGAATTGGAAAAAAGGTTTAAGTCCTTTAAATTTTGATTGCGATTCTTTTAAAAAAGCTTTTGAAGTAGGTTTAAAATTGTTTTTATTTTTTGATGAAGTTGAATGGAGATTTTCTTCTAGCAAAAGAGGAGTTCATTTTAGAGTTTTGAAAAATGGAAAGCAATTATATATAGAAACTGAAAAAAGTATTTATTTGAGAATGGTTTTTGGAGATGATCCAGAAAGGATTGCGTGGGATTTGTTTAAGTATTATAACAATGATGGCCCAATTGCTAGATTATTTGATACTAAAAATGGTAAAAAGGCTAGTGAGTGGAAAAAGCTTGATTTTAAATCTTTACTTTTATTTCTTAAGCTTTCTAGAAATGAAAAAGATGAGAAAGTTTAATGGAATCGATGCTAATAGTTCAAAAAAATCCATTCTTAATATCACTATTCCAGCTAATATTCCGATTATTAGAAAAATTTGCTTTATTATGCCTTTCTTTATATCTTTTATTACAGCTTTTTCAATTTCATCTAGGCTTATCTTTTCAACATCTATTTCTCTATGACTTTTCTCGAAAAGTTTCGTTAAAAGGAATACATAGATTGAAAAGCCAACAATTTTTAACAAATCCATAAATTTTCTTTAAAGTAAAGTATAAAAAATTTTTAATAGAGTTTCTAACTTAAATTATAGAATGAGGGGTGGGTAGGCGTGGGAATTGGGAACTGGTTTAAAGCAATATTTATATTAGTTTTTGGATCTGTTTTTTTACTCTCTTTGCAAAACTATTTTATAGATGCTTTTGATAGAATTTTTAGCGGTTTGGGAATTGGAATTTTTACTTTTACTGTTTTTGCATTAATTATTGGAGCAATAAAAATTGCAATGTCAGATTAATTTAAAAATCACAATATTATTATGGACAACATATTTACAGCACTTCTTATGGTAGTAATGGCCTTATCTCTATTTGGACTTTTTCACCAGCTAGTTTCCACAGTTTATAATTTTCCTTCTGGCTCAACAATTTACAAAAACATATTTGCTATAGCTATAATTATACTTATGTTTATACCATTCTTTAGCTTGGTGAAAAAATGAGTAGAATACAATTTATTTTTGCGATTACAGCATTTTTAGGTTTAGTTGCATTTCTAAGCAATTTATATGGAACTAGCATTATAGAAGGAAGCTTTACGCCTAAATGGAGTTTAAATCCAATTGAGTGGGCAAAATCTCTTAAAACTTTAACAGACCTTTCTACTAGTTTTGGATTTCTAAATTTTTTCTTAGCTGCACTTGCTGCGGCAGTAATTATTATGGTAATAGAAATTATAAGAGGAGCTTAACTATTTATATTTTTACATTAATGTAAAAATATGAAGAAGTTGATTTTTATATTGCTTTTACTAATTCCCATAGCTTATTCTTATTATACTATTGGAATTGCTCCTAGCGAAAAAGAACTAAATTTTATAAACAGGACAAACATAACTGTTAATTTTATACTTTGGAATAGAGGAAATGAAGATTTGTGTATCATAGTGAATTCTAGTGGAGTAAAATCGAACATTACAGAACCAATTTTAATTAGGGTACCTGGAGGAACTATTCCTTTTGTTAATCACATAAATTTTCCAGTAACTTTTTATCCGATGAAAAATGGAACTTATTATCTTTCATTTATTGCTAGTTCTTGTAAAAATGTTAGTGGAATTCCATTTAGGTATCAAGTAGACGTTAAGTTAAATGTTATAAGCAATGTTGGTAATGAAGAGATAGTTCCTAGTGAAGATTTTTTTGATGAAAAATACTTTTTTATTGCATTTCTATTAGGTGTTGGAATAATAATTCTTTGTTTAATACTAGCAAAAATTTAATATTTAAATTTTGATTATATTTTTATGAAAAAACTAGCTATTTTAGTTGTATTATTATTGTTCCCACTAGTTTTTTCAACTGATTGGTATTATTATGGAAAATATAGTGATCCAGTTGATTATAGGTGTGTATGGTTAACAAACTGCGGAAATTTTTATTCAACCTCTGATTTATATGAGGATGGGGAAACGAAAAGGAGAGTAGGGGCGGAGTTTTTTGGAGGATTCGGAACTCTAACGTTTTCCGAGACAGATAAGGTATTTTTCGCATATTATTATAGTCATGTAACAGAGTATATACATCCCCGATTTAGATTATTATGTACAAATACATCTAATTGGATTGATGTTGACGTACCTGGCTATAGTCTTTTTGATATACATACCTACTGTCCCATCGGGGTTGATAAATTAGAATTTGGAGGTTATAATCCTACTACTTATACCCGAGATATTTATCTAAGAGACTTTCAAATATTAGATGATTATACACTCCCCATAGGTGGTATTTGGAGTCCATATCCCATGACTAGAATCTTTTTAACTGGAGTCAATTTTGATACAGAACTTTCTTCTTCTCCTTCATGGAGTTGTGGATCTGTTTCTCATGATAGATTCCCTACAGTAGATACATATAAGGAAGGAGTTTATGAATATACAGGTGGGCCTTGTGCCTTTTTTATATCTTCTTTATCTTCCTACACTAATTCTACTAAATGGATGTTTACTGGTGAGGTTTTTGTTAATAATACAAATTATGTAGATGAAGTTGGTATCGTTAGTTATTCATATACAAATAATGATATGGCAATTAATATATGGGTAGATAGTTCTGGATTACACGCAATTATTAGAAATACAACTGCATATGCTGATATTGTTACTTATGAGGATTCCTCTGTAACGTTGCAAGAAAATTATCAATACCTCTTTAGAGTTTGGAAACATCCTAAAGATGAAAGAATAATAGTTGTACATGTTTATTATGGTGATATTGAAAGCGATACACATTCTGCATCAAGGTTTCACTTAGTAGTTCCATCTCCATACTATACTTATTTTAAATACATAGAGTCTCCATCGGTTTATGCTAAGTTTTCTCAACCTTCATATAGTGGAGATCCAATAGTTTATTTTGATAGAATTTCATTAGTACAATTTGAAAAATTACCATATTTTGAAGTTACTCCTAAATTTAAAGGAATAGATTTTGGTGGTGTAAGGCCTGGAACGACCGATAATTTACCACAATATTATATAGATACTAATGATGTAAAATACCAGTATTCCACAGATTCTTTAGAAATAGAAGTGTTATCTAGTAGCGATTATAATATAAGTGCTTATGGAACTCCATTATCTGGGCCTGGTGGAGCTACAATTTCGGTAAATAATTTAAAAATTGGGGTAAATGCAGAACCAACTATACCACTTACATTTACTCCATTATCAACTAGTGAACAAGTTATAAAAAGCTATCCAAGCAGTATTGAAAAATTTTATGTGTTTTTAAAGCTAGATGTACCTTCAAGCACAACTTTAGGCAGTTATAGTGGAAGTTTAACAATCAAGATATCTACTTAATTTATTTTTGAGAAAAATATTTTATGAGAAAATTATTTCCGATACTTATTTTTCTATTAATAATTAGATTATCTTTTTCAGCAAATTTTTCTTCTAGTTATCCAATCTCAAATGATGTTACTTCAGCTCCTTCATTTTCGGAAAGTTATGATATATCTTCTAATATAGTTTCACCTCCTTATGATACTGAAACCTATACAGTTTCTTCTCAAATTTCTGGAGTTCCAAGTTTTTCTGAATCGTATGATACTAGTGTTAATATTACTACGCTAAAATTTAGCAATACAACTAGCTTTAATGTAACTGCAAATGTATATCAGCCATTTAACTTTTCAGTTAATGTAGTGGAGGATAGAGTATCCTTACAGCCAAGTATATGTAAGGATATACACATAGAAGTAAGAACAACCTCTCCACAAAATGTTTCCACAGTTTATCTTTACGCTTATGATTTACCAGAAAATGTTTCCATAACTTTTGACCCACAAGCAGGTATTCCAGATTTTGATTCTGTAGGAACATTATGTGCTGGAGATGTTATACCTTATGGAACTTATATAGTAACAATTTCTGGAGTTTCTGGTAATATAAGCGCTAACGATACTTTTGAATTAGAGCTTACTACTATAGTATTTGATTTCTCTATTGACGTTTCTCCAGTTAATTTAACCCTAGTTCAAAACACTACTGGAAACTATAATGTTTATGTTAATTTGGTTGAAGGAACTCCTCAAGAAGTAACTTTATCTTTGCAGAATTATCCAAGCGGATTAACATATTATTTCTCTCCAGATAAAGTAGTTCCTAGCGGACAATCAACTTTAACAGTTAACGCTACTGTTCCTATTGGTTATTATGAAATGTATGTTGTTGGAACTTGGGATGGAATTGCTAGAAGCAAAAAAATTGGTTTAAATGTTGTTGAAAGAATTCCTTTAAACTTTAATTTAAGAATAGTTCCAGATAAGCAAACTATATACAAGCCTGGAAGCACTCAATATACTATTTACGTTGATTATATTAGCGGAACTAGAGAGCCAGTTTATTTATCGGTAAGCGGATTACCAAGTGGAGTAACTTATAATTTTAGCCAATCTTCTGTTATTCCAAGTGGTTCTTCTTTGCTAACAATAGAAGCTAGTGGAGAAGCTGAAGATGGGAATTATACTTTTACTGTTTGCGGCTCTTCTAGCGAATCAACAGTATGTGATACCGCAGAGCTAGAAATTAAAACTTTAATAATTCCTTTGCAGTTTTTGTTTGAAGATCCATACATAATAATAGCTATAATACTTGGGGTAATAGCTGGATACGTGGGAAGATATAGCACACCAATTTCTATTGGTATTTTTAGTACTGCATTTGTTATATACTCATTTTACAATTACGATATACTATGCTTATTAATACTATCAATAGCTTTTATAATAGTCTATACTTTAAATAAATTGATTTTTAAGTAAAATTATGAAAAAAATATTGGCAATATTCCTTCTTTTTATGCCTATAGGTTTTTCTCTAGATTATTTTCCTGAAGAAATTAATGTATATACAAACAAGAATTATTTTGAAGTAAAATTAATGCTTTATAATAATGAAACAATACCAT
>Ga0180301_10001295_pt1 | contig 19703 bp, 19 predicted proteins | sample GuaBasSediGuay16_FD_121797 | JGI IMG/M metagenome (GOLD analysis project Ga0180301, IMG submission 121797) | Subseafloor sediment microbial communities from Guaymas Basin, Gulf of California, Mexico - Guay16, Core 4569-2, 12-15 cm | ecosystem: Environmental > Aquatic > Marine > Hydrothermal...
ATATTAAGCAAAAAAAGTGAAAGAATAAATGATTTTGTATATACACTCTTGCCCCTTTTTATAGTTACCCTGACTTTTGTAACGCTCATATACCTGCAAAACGACTTCTCTACTGCTTTCTTCATCTTTTTCATCGCCGTTGTCATGTTGTTTGTTGCCGGATTGAAGATCTTCCACTTCGTTTTTATCTCCGCGGTGGGAATTCCTGCAGCATTTATTCTTCTCTTCACTAAAGAACACAGAGTAAAAAGACTCATCGCTTTTCTGAATCCTCAGATAGATCCGATTGGTGCGGGTTACCAGGTAAATATGGCACGTTCCGCTCTTATAGGGGGAGGTCTCTGGGGGACAGGTGTGGGGGAAGGTACGATCAAACTAGGTGCTTTACCCGAAGCTCATTCCGATTTTGTGTTTGCGGTACTTGGAGAGGAAATGGGGTTTTTGGGTGTAATGTTTGTATTGGGAATATTGATTACTTTTGCGGTAAGAGGGTATACAATTGCAGCAAAAAGTTCAGATCAATTTAATTCTATTCTGGCTTTCGGAATTACAACTACGATTTTTTATCAAGCCTTGTTGAATATAGGTGTAGTTTCGGGGTTGGTTCCGGCAACGGGGATACCTCTACCCTTTTTCTCTCTAGGTGGGTCATCCATTGTGGTTACACTTTTCATGTACGGTGTACTGTTAAATCTCTCACGCCACATTAATGAAGGAGGAGTGTCGGAATGAGTAATGCGGTTTTCCCTGTAGCTTTATACCGTGAAGATACCCTTAAGTTCCATTTCAGATACAATAATCAATTTAATCGGACTAGAAATCGGTATAGTGTTCGGAGAAACAGGCCTGGTATAAAACCTGAAAAAAATGATAGAAATACAAAAAAATTTCTCCTCTACAGTATATCCATCCTTTTTGTAATATTGCTCGGAGAGATCCTGTTCCAATTCATTATTGCACCACGAATGTTAATAGAAAAAATTGAAATTGTTACGGATGATAGTTTCAATCTTTCTGACGATGAGATAATGAATATTGCCGGTATAAGGGGAAAAGATTTTTTCCTATCGGTAAATACTGAGAAGATCAAAGTTAACCTTGAGGCTTATCCTCTGATAAAAAGTGCAAATGTTCTGAAAATTTTTCCTGATACATTAAAAATTGAATTACAGGCGAGGGAACCGATAGCCATTTCTCTGGTAAACACGGAAGGTATAACAATTCCCGTAGCTATTGATCCCGAGGGGGTGGTCTTTCAAATAGGAAGTTCTATTTCCGGTTGGGATCTCCCGGTGGTATCGGGAGTGCGATTTCCCGACGTCAAACTTGGTATTAAGCTGCCTGAGCTCCTTACCCCCTTTCTGGAAGACCTTCAGGAATTAAAAAATAGCTCTTACTCTTTGTTCAGTCTTATATCGGAAATTAAATTTATCAATAAAATGGATATCGACTATGAAGTAGTACTCTTCTTCAACCACAGCCCTATTCAGGTGCGAATCGGAAATCGCCTTGATGAAACTCTTTTGAAATACATTATGCTGTTACTGGATCTAACCGATAGGGGGGAGCTTGAAAACATAGAAGAGTTTGACCTGCGGTCTGGAGAGGTAGTATTTAAAACAGGGGAGGATTAGATACTTGTCAACGGATAATATTATTGTCGGTTTGGATATAGGTACCACAAAAACATGTGCTGTCATCGGTGAATATAATGAAAATAATGAACTTGAGATAACCGGCGTGGGGATTAGCCTTTCACAAGGATTAAGAAGGGGAGTTGTCATTAACATAGAAGCCACTTTGCGAGCAGTTGTAGAAGCGATTGAGGCTGCGGAGATGATGTCCGGAAAAGAAGTTCAGGGGGTATTTACAGGAATAGCCGGAGGACACATCGATGGCATCAACTCAAGGGGAGTGGTTGCGGTTACCGGTAAAGGCAGAGAGATAACAAAAGAGGATATCGAAAGAGTAATAGATGCAGCAAAGGCTATCGTAATACCTATGGATCGAGAGGTATTTCATGTAATACCCCAGGAGTTTATTGTAGATGAACAGGGGGGGATCAAAAACCCCCTCGATATGATAGGTATCAGATTGGAGGCAGAGGTACATATAATAACCGGTTCGGTAACCTCGGCACAAAATCTGGTTAAATGTGTTAACAGGGCCGGCTTCAGGGTCAATGACATAGTGCTTGAATCGCTTGCCGCCTCCATGGCAGTGCTTTCCAGGGATGAGATGGAGTTGGGTGTTCTGCTTATAGATCTGGGAGGGGGAACAACCGACGTATTGGTACATTTAGACGGTGCGCCCTACCATACGAATGTAATATCAATTGGAGGCGGACAAGTAACAAGCGATTTATCGATTCTCCTCAAAACCCCTATAAGTTCTGCGGAGAAAATAAAGAGGGAAGCAGGATGCTGTTATCTACCTCTGGTAGACAAAGAGGAAGAAGTGATTATCCCCGGTGTTGGGGGATGGCCATCCGCATCTATCCCCCGGGTGGAGTTGTGCAAAATTATAGAATCCAGGATGGCTGAAATGTACAGAATGGTGCGTGACCAAATCGAGAAAAAAGGGTATTTAAATCATCTGGGAGGGGGAGTTGTCTTAACCGGAGGTGGTGCACTCCTGAAGGGAGCGGCGGAACTTGCAAGGGAGATATTTGGAGTACCTGCCAGGGTGGGTTATCCTAAAAAATTAGGAGGTCTTGTGGAGGAGTATCGGAACCCCGTATTCGCCACCGGAGTCGGCCTTGTTCTATATGGTGCTGAAGGTTTTGAATCAGAGAGTCTGGAAATCGGGACGGGCAAATACAAAAGAGGAGGTGTCCTGGACAAATTAAAAGAATGGATGAAAGAGTTTTTTTAACGAAATATAAAAGAATAATATAAAAAGAATAATTTAAATAAAATATAGTACTGGGAGGGGGACTATGAATATAGAAATTATTGATAATGAAATTACCGAGCCTACCATCATTAAAGTCATTGGAATTGGAGGTGGAGGAAGCAATGCCGTCAATCGAATGATTGCACGGGGTTTAAAAAAAGTTCAATTCATCGCTACGAATACAGACCTGCAAGCTTTACAGTCTGCCGATGCAGAGATAAAGCTTCCTCTGGGGACGAAGCTTACCCATGGTCTAGGAGCCGGGGGTATTCCGGAAATAGGAGAAAAGGCTGCTCTGGAAGATAAGGAGGAGATACAAAAGATACTCTCTGGAGCCGACATGGTATTTATTACAGCAGGTATGGGAGGAGGAACTGGAACGGGAGCGGCTCCTGTTGTAGCACAGGTGGCCAGAGAGTTAAATGCATTAACAGTGGCTGTGGTAACAAAACCGTTCGAGTTTGAAGGCAGAAGGAAGATGAAGATTGCCGAAGAAGGGATTGAAAAACTGCGCGATGCAGTAGATACCCTTATTACGATTCCGAATCAGTATCTTCTTAAAATCGTGGAGAGAAAAACTCCCATTACAGAGGCCTTTCTCCTGGCCGATGATGTGCTGAGACAGGGCGTACAGGGTATCTCCGATCTGATTACAGAGCCGGGAATAATCAACATCGATTTTGCAGACGTGCGTACTATAATGAAAGGGAAGGGAGATGCATTGATGGGTATCGGAGTGGGTACAGGAGACAACAGAGCAGTGGATGCTGCCACCAATGCCATAAACAACCCGCTTCTGGAAGATGAAAAAATGGATGGAGCCAAGGGAATACTGGTTAATGTTACGGGTGGCAATGATTTTACTCTATCCGAGTATGAGGAGATAATAAAAATAATAACTTCGAATGCAGACGCGGATGCCCTCATAATCTCCGGCAGTACTATAGACCCGGCCCTGGAAGATAGGGTAAAGGTAACCGTTATTGCAACCGGCTTCAATCAAGACGGGCAAGAGGTTAGCAGAGAGCTTGATGAGCGTCGGGAGGAAAGTGAGATTATACATCTATCGGATTGGGCAAAGATGAAGGAAGGAATTATCCGCAAGATGCCCAATCAATATTTAACAGGGCGAAACAACACGGATATGGATCTAGGCATACCGACAATACTGAGAAAAAAGCAGTTCGGAGATCCAGGAGATACGAAAAATTGACGGAATCAAACAAAGTTCTTAAAAATTTTGAGGATTACCTAGCAGCGGAATTGAGACTCTCAGACTTAACTATTGATACTTATATGAGGGAATGCAGAAGTTTTATAAGTTTTTTAGAAGAAGAAAGGGAAAGTATCATTCTAACTACATCTGCTACTCTGGTAAAGTTTTTGGTTAATCGCCAGATCCAGAGTCTTGATCAGAGGACTATAGCTAAAATTGCCAGTGCCTTAAGGACTTTTTTCCGTTTTCTACAACTGGAGGGCTTAAGAGAGGATAATCCTGCCGTTCTTGTGGAAACTCCAAGACCAATGGAGCGGCTTCCGGAAATAATGTCTCAGGAAGAAGTGGAAACTTTTCTCAATAACATTTCTGTTTCCAGCGCCATAGGAATTCGAGATCGAGCCCTTTTCGAACTGGTTTACTCCTGCGGGTTAAGAGTATCGGAGGCATCATCCCTTACCGCCGGAGAACTCTTTCTCTCTGAAGGGCTTATCAAGGTATCCGGAAAGGGAAACAGAGAGAGACTGATTCCTCTGGGAGAGGAAAGCAGATACTGGTTAATCAGATACCTTGAAGAGGCTAGACCTAAATTAATAAAAAAAGGCAGGAAGTCTGACAGGCTCTTTTTGAGTCAGCGGGGTAGGGGATTATCTCGGAAAAATATATGGAAGCGCTTTAAGATGATAGCCGAAAAAGCGGGAATTACGGCCAAAGTGCATACTCTCCGCCATTCCTTTGCCACCCATCTTCTCCATGGCGGCGCCGATTTAAGGGCGGTTCAGGAGTTGCTGGGGCATTCCGATATTGGTACCACTCAGATTTATACCCATCTGGAGAAAGGCGATCTTAAAAATTATCACAAACGTTTCCATCCCCGGGGTGGATCTTGAAGCAGGAGAGCAGTTTTTTGTGTAATAAAGAGGGAGGGTCTTAATGTTAATCGGGAAAAAATATATCGGTTTTTTTCTTATTTTTATTCTCTTGATCGCAATGACAACATCGTGCAGGCGGAAAGACAGCATACTATTTGATAGGATGAAGAGTCTTGAAACTACAAACGATGGAGAACTTTCGGATAAAACAATAGAAAAATTAAAAGAGGGAATAAAAAAGTATAAAGCCGAAGTAGAGAGAACCATAAGAGCCTACGAGAACATAGGTCAGTATTACAAACTGCTTGCTGTGGAGCTTATCGGCAGAGAAATGTATGGAGTCGCTCTGGATTATGTAAAAAAAGCCATAGAGATTTATCCCGAAAATGCCGTTCTATTTCAATTAGCAGGGGTATGCTCGGCACGAATGGCAAAGGCAATGATAAATGAGCAGGAAAAACAAAGAGAATTATTTTTAAATGCAGAAAAGTTTTATAAGAGGGCTCTGGAACTCGATGAATGGTATGTGGATGCCCTATATGGACTGGCTGTATTGTATGTCTTTGAGCTTGACAGGGTTCGGGAAGCCGAACCTCTCGTTACGAAAATAATTGAAAAAGAGAAAAAGAATGTGGATGCGAGGTTTTTATTGGCTAGGATTTATGTTTCTTCCGGCAGGATAGAAGATGCGATAGAGATTTACGATGAGATAATTAACATTACCTCCTCTCCGGAAATAAAGAGAAAAGCCAGGGGAAATATGGAAAAACTGTTAAGAGGTGAGTATGGTTGATCTGATCGCTTTTGCCATAAATCGTATGGATTTTCTAAAACCACGAGAGAAGCTTCTCTTTTCGGAGCTCTTCGAAGACAGGAGGGGTCTTCTCTCTCTCAATATCTCAAAAATTGAGAGAATTATTAACAGAAGACTGAAAAGGGACTCCTTCGATGCACACTCACTGTTGAAACAAGCCGAAGATGACATGAATTACTTGACTGTCAGAAATTTTAAATACACATTTTATTGGGAAGCCGATTTCCCGCCTCAGTTAAGGGAGATCTGGGATCCTCCCCTCGTTATGTACTATCGGGGGAACCTTCCCGATTACCATACGCCAATGGTGGCAATTGTAGGTACAAGAAAACCCTATGGTAAGGCTCTAAAGGCAGCCTATAACCTGGGGCATGATTTCGGGCAAAGAGGTATAAATGTAGTCTCGGGACTTGCCAGAGGTATAGACGGTTCTGCCCACCATGGTAACCTGGAGGGGGGAGGTGCCACGGCGGCGGTTCTGGGGTGCGGAATAGATGTGATTTATCCAAAGGAACATAAGAGGTTGGCACAAAAAATTCTGGAAACCGGAGGTATTATTTTAACAGAGTATCCTCCCGGAACAATGCCGTATAAACATCATTTTCCGGCGAGAAACCGCATAATAAGCGGTTTGTCAAGAGCGGTGGTGATAATTCAGGCTTCGGAAACCTCAGGAGCTTTGATAACAGCGGATTATGCTCTGGAGCAGGGAAGAGACATTTTCATTCACAAGGAAGGTATTACAGGCAAGCCTGGAAGAGGAGGGCATTTGCTTTTCTTGGATGGTGCAGAGATAGTGCAAAAAGCAGAAGATATACTAAAAAAATGGGGATACAGTAATGAGAATAGTGGTAATGAGTCTTCGTCAAATGAGAATGTCTTCTCACTTACCAAAGGTGATTGCTCTCTGACCGCGGGAGAAGAGATGGCATCTCTTCTGGAAGAAGAGCTTACAGGGAAAATTACTCGATTTAACGGAGAATATTTCAGGAGATTCCGAATATGAAAAAAGATCCAAGCACACTACTTATCGTAGAGTCGCCGGCAAAAGCAAATACGATCGAAAGATATTTAGGAGATGGTTACTCGGTTGCAGCCTCTATGGGGCATTTAATCGATCTGCCCAAGTCCAGACTGGCAATCGATGTTGAGAATGGGTTTGAACCCGAATACATTACCGTGCGTGGTAAGGCCGGCATTTTAAAGGAACTGCAGAAAAAAGCAGACAGGGCTGGACACATTCTGCTTGCTTCCGATAACGACAGGGAAGGAGAAGCCATATCCTATCATATAAAAAATGCCCTTCTTAATAAGAATAGCAACCTGAAAATCGAGAGAATTGTGTTCAACGAAATCACCCCTTCTGCCATCAAAGAAGCCGTCAAAAACCCCACCGATGTAGATATAAGCAAAGTAAACTCTCAAAAAGCTCGAAGAGTGCTGGATAGACTGGTAGGTTACAATCTTTCACCACTTCTATGGAAAAAGGTAAAGAACGGATTATCTGCCGGTCGTGTACAATCGGTGGCCCTGCGCCTAATCTGTGAGCGTGAGATAGAACTGGATAACTTCATTCCCGAAGAATACTGGACTCTTGATGCGGAGCTAAAGAAAGAGCAAAAGAGGTTTAAATCTCAACTTGTAGAGTACAAAGGGGGAAAACCATCCATTAAAAATAGAGAAGAGATGGAACAATTGATGGATAGTCTTGGAGGCAAGACCTTTCAGGTTAAGGATATTAAAGAGACTGAGAAGACGCTTAAACCAAAACCTCCTTTTACAACCTCAACTCTCCAGCAAACCGCGGCGAACCGACTTGGATTCACTTCTCGTAAAACAATGCAAATTGCTCAGCAGCTTTACGAAGGGGTAAATATAGGCACCAGCAGAACGGGTCTTATAACTTACATGCGCACAGACTCTGTTCGTATATCAGAGCATGCCCTTTCCGATGTAAGAGAATTTCTGAAAAAGTACTACCCCGATGACCTTCCGGATAAACCCAACCTGTATACGGTGGGCAAAGCTGCTCAGGATGCGCATGAGGCAATAAGACCCACATACACCGAATATACCCCGGATTCCATTGCACAGTACCTGACCAGGGATCAGTACAGACTCTACTCTCTTATCTGGGAGCGCTTTGTATCTTCACAGATGAAGAATGCTAAGACGAGAACAGTATCTGTAGATTTTCAAGCGGGAGATGCCCTTTTTAGAGCAACAGCGACAAAAGTGGTTTATAAAGGCTTCCAGAAAGTACTTCATATTCTGGGTACCGAAGAAAAATCCAAAGAGATGCCTCGTTTTGAAGAGGGTGAGAAGGTGGAACTGATTAGATTTATACCGGAGCAACATTTTACCGCCGGTCCTCCCAGGTATACAGATGCAAGCATTGTTAAAGCCCTTGAAGAGAAAGGCATAGGAAGGCCGTCCACCTATGCCCCTATAATTACAGTGTTGCTGGATCGGTATTATGTGGTTAGAAAAAACAAGCAGCTCATTCCTACTCCTCTGGGAAGAATAATATATGAAATACTTATCACCTCTTTTCCGGAGATACTCGATATAAACTTTACCGCAGAGATGGAAACCAAACTGGATAAAGTAGAGGAGGAGAGGGAAGACTGGGTTAATATAGTAAGGGAGTTTTATAACCCCTTCAAACGCCGGCTGGATTATGTAATGAATACACTCGAATCTATAAAAGGTGTACTCGATGAAGAGACAGATATTCTCTGCGATAAATGCGGGAAACCAATGGTGAAAAAACTGGGTAGATTCGGGTTTTTCCTGGCCTGTTCGGGCTTTCCGGAGTGCAAGAATACCAAACCGGTACCCCTTGCGGATTGTCCCCGCGAAGGTTGCGATGGTAAGATTGTCGCCAGAAAAAGGCAAAGAGGCAGGGGAAAGGAGTTTTACGGATGCACAAACTATCCAGAGTGTGATTTTATTACTCATTATCGCCCTCTTTCTTCAAAATGTCCGGAATGCGGATGGTTTCTGGTTGAGAAGACTGATAAAAAGCGTGGAGATTACAAGGCCTGTATAAATCCTCAATGTAATTTTATCCATGTACAGGAGGAAGAAAGGGCAAATGCTTGAGAGATTTTTATCCTACAGTAAAAGCGTGCGCAGCCTCTCTGAAGCTACCGTTTCCGCCTACAGGAAAGATATCCTCAAGTTTTTATCTTACATTAAAAACCAAAAAATAAACGAGGAAAAGATAAATCTTTCAGTGGCAAGAAGCTATATTGCTCATCTCTCGAAATCGGGATTGTCGGTAGAGACCATCAACAGGAGCCTTTCCGCACTAAAACGTTTTTACGATTACCAGGTAAGATACCATGGTCTAAAGGTAAATCCCTTCGAAAATATCCGCTCTCTTAAAAGAAATCGAAAGCTTCCGAACTTTTTCTTCCAGCACGAAATGGAAAATCTACTCTCCCTTCCCGGAGAGGGATTTGAAGGTAGTCGAGACAGACTGCTTCTGGAAGTTCTCTATTCTACAGGATGTAGAATATCCGAGCTTACCGGAATAAATATTTCTTCGATAGATATCCGTAACGGCATCATAAGGGTTCTGGGAAAAGGAAAGAAAGAGAGGTTTGTATTTTTAGGCCCTCCTGCTCTCAAATCCCTTCGGGAATACCTTAATTTCAGAAAAGAACGCCTTTGTTGCGATGATCCCGATGCAGGAAGAGCACTTTTTCTAAACAGCAGGGGAACCAGGCTCACCAACCGGGGAGCATTTTACATAATAATGAAATATATCGAAAGGGCGGGAATGATAAAAAAGGCTAGCCCCCATACATTCAGGCATACCTTTGCCACCCACGTTCTTGACAGAGGGGCGGATATCAGGGTTGTACAGGAGATGCTTGGTCATACAAAACTCTCTACGACTCAAATATACACTCACATCGGGGTGGAAAAGTTAAAAAAAATCTATCGGAAGGCACATCCTCATGCAAAAAGGCGGGATATATAATGATGAAGTTTGAAGGAACAACCGTACTGGCGGTAATGAGAGGCGGAAAGGTAGCAATGGCGGGAGACGGACAGGTAACTATGGGTAATACCGTTATGAAGAGCAGTGCCAGGAAGGTGAGAAAAATTTACGATGGGAAAATACTAGCAGGGTTTGCAGGCGCAACGGCCGATGCCTTCACCCTTTTCGAGCTTTTTGAGGGTAAAGTCAAAGAATACGGCGGTGATATAACCAGAGCGGCGGTGGAACTGGCCAAGGAGTGGAGAACCGATAGAATGCTCCGAAGGTTGGAAGCCATGCTTCTGGTGGCAGATAAGAGTAAGATACTTCTTGTTTCGGGGACCGGAGATGTAATCGAACCGGACAAGGGGGTTACGGGTATCGGATCGGGTGGCCCTTATGCACTGGCTGCAGCTCTTGCCTATTTGGACAGCTCCGAACTTTCGGCCGGAGAAATCGCCGTTCGTTCGATGCAAATTGCCTCGGATATCTGTATTTACACCAACAACCAGATGGTAGTGGAGGAGCTGGAATGAAAAAAGACCTGGATAAACTCTCACCGAAAGAGATAGTAGCCGAGCTGGATAAATATATAATCGGTCAGGACAAGGCTAAAAAGGCGGTAGCCGTAGCGCTCAGGAACAGGGTGCGTAGGCAGAGGCTGCCGGAAGAATTGCGGGATGAAATCGCCCCCAAAAATATAATAATGATCGGCCCTACCGGAGTGGGTAAAACAGAAATCGCCAGGCGAATATCAAGACTATGCGGCGCCCCTTTTGTGAAGGTGGAAGCCACGAAATACACCGAAGTGGGGTACGTAGGACGTGATGTTGAGTCCATGGTAAGAGATCTCATGTCTGTAGCCGTATCACTTGTTAAAGCCGAATTGCAGGAGGAGGTAAGAGAAGAGGCGGAGAGAAGAACCGAGGAAGCCCTTCTCGATTTACTTCTACCCGGTATAAAGGAGCAGAAGCAAGAAGATCAAAAGGAAACGGTTGAAAAAACCGCCCTTCCGACACAGCACTCCACCAGAGAGAAGTTCAGAAAAATGCTCAAAGAAGGGAAACTGGAAGATAAAAAGGTAGAGGTCAGTATCACAAGAAAAATATTTCCACAGATCGAAATTTTTTCCGGCTCCAGTTTCGAAGAAATGGATGTAAACCTGGGAAACATCACCAGTCTTCTGGGAGGAAAGAAGAAAAAGAAGCTTGTTACGGTTCGACAGGCCAGAGAGATACTGTTCTCACAGGAAGTGGATAAACTTATCGATAACGAAAGGATGACCGAAATAGCCAGAGAACGAACAGAACAGATGGGGATAATTTTTATTGACGAAATAGATAAGATTGCCTCTAAAGATACGCGTTCCGGAATCGATGTCTCTCGTGAAGGAGTGCAGAGAGATATATTACCAATCGTAGAGGGAAGCAAAGTTAACACACGTTACGGGATTGTAGATACCTCACACATTCTTTTTATTGCAGCCGGAGCTTTTCACAGCAGCAAACCATCCGATCTGATTCCAGAATTACAAGGGCGGTTTCCCTTAAGGGTAGAACTTAATGAATTAACCAAAGATGATTTTTGCAAGATTCTAACACAGCCGCAAAATGCACTTATAAAACAGTATACAGAGCTGCTTAAGACCGAAGGGGTGGAATTGGAGTTTAAAGAAGAGGCTATTGAGAAGATATCAAAGATCGCAGCGGAAGTGAATGCAAGAACCGAAAATATCGGAGCAAGAAGACTTCACACCATTATGGAGTTGCTTCTGGAGGAGATATCCTACGAAGCACCGGAGCTGTCAGGAGAGAAGGTGGTTATATCCGCCGACTATGTAGACCGAAGACTCTCCGATGTAGTTAAAGATCACGATTTAAGCAGGTACATATTATAAGAAGGGAAGAAAAAACCGAAAATATAATCGGGAGGAACGGAATTATGTTTTTACAGAGTAGCTTCGGCAAAACTCTTGATATGGTGCACAGAGCAATGGATGTAGCCCTTATACGAAGGGATATAATAGCCAACAATATAGCAAACTCAGATACACCAAACTTTAAAAGGAGTGTGCTAAACTTCGAATCAGAACTTAAAAGGGCACTGGAATCGGAACAGAGAAAAACCATACCCGCCTTTCTTACCCATGAAAAGCATATTCCCTTTCACAGGCCCGTTGACTACAGAACGGTTAAACCGAGAAAAGTGCTGGATTACCTCACTACGTCGAAAAATAACGGTAACAATGTCGATATAGAGGAAGAGATGATGAACGCTCTTCACAATCAGCTTCAGTACCAGCTAATGACAATGGCCGTATCAAATCAGTTCAGCCAGATTAATCTGGTACTTCGATAGGAGATAGGATATGGGATTATACAGCAGCATAAACATTGCTTCCTCCGGTCTCTCTGCCCAGAGAACAAGACTGGATGTAATTGCCAACAATATTGCCAATGTTAACACAACCAGAACACCAGAAGGTGGGCCCTTTCGCAGAAGCAGGGTAATATTTAAACCCAGAGTCTCCCGGCCATACTGGAGGAGCCCTTTTCTTCCAAAGTTTCTGGAGAATGAAATCGGTAAAGGAGTAATAGTGGCTAAAATAGAGAAAGACATGGATTCCAAACCAAGGCTTGTATACGATCCTACCCATCCCGATGCGATTAAGAGCGGACCGCGAAAGGGATACGTTGAATATCCCAATGTAAACATTGTGAATGAAATGGTGGATATGATTTCAGCAAGTCGATCCTACGAAGCCAATGTGGCTATAGTGAACGGATCTAAAGCCATGTTTCTAAAAGCACTGGATATAGGGAGGTAACACATAGATGGATTTTCTAACGGCAGAACAGGTATACGGAGATATGATAACTCTTAAAAGAACCAATCCCAGGCACCTGAATGCAGCGGGGAAAGTACCCGGTGAGGAGACTCAACGTGGAACAGGCTTTCAAGCTTTGGTTACTCAGGCATTGAACGAAGTAAATGATCTTCAACAGCAGTCAACTTCTCTTGTTCAACAGATGCTTGTAGACCCTGAAAGTGTGGATGTACATGATATTACTATTGCAATGGCAAAGGCAAATACCTCTCTCTCTATAACCAAATCGATTGTTGAGAGGGTTATAAGAGCGTACAGCGATATTATCAATATCAGGTAACAGGAGTGTATAAAAAGTACCATTTGTAGCAATAAAACTGCTGGATTAGGGTGCATTTAATACCAGCATATAAACGGGAGGGGACATGAACGAATGGTTTAAGAAAGTAATAGAACAGGTTAAAAACCTCTGGGGCAAATGGAGTGTAGTACAGAAGGTAATCTTTTTTTCTGTTATAGGAGCAGCTCTGGCGGGGCTCATAATGCTGATGGTCTTTAGCTCTGCTCCCAGCATGGTTCCACTTATCACTACAAGAATTGAAGACAAGCAATTGCTTACACGGATATCCATGAGACTGGATGAGGAAGGAGTGGATCATCAAATTACAGAAGATGGAAGAGTTCTTGTAAAGGATAAAAAAACAGCCCAGAGAATGGTCGCCATCCTGGCCAGAGAGAATTTGATCCCCCCTGAAACATCCCCATGGGATATATTTAAGATGGATCGCTGGACTGTAACCGATTTCGAAAGAAACGTTAACCTGCGCAATGCTATCCGAAAAAGCCTGGAGCAGCACATAGAAGCTCTGGAAGATGTCGATTCCGCTCAGGTTACACTGGTGATTCCGGAGAAAGAATTGTTCGCCGAAGATCAGGCACCTGTTACAGCCTCCGTGATTATTACTCCGAGACCGGGATCAGATATTACAGAGAACAGGAGCAAGCTCGAGGGAATCGAAAAATTGATACAATTTGCAGTGGAGGGACTTAATAAGGAGAATATAGTTATCACAGATCATCGTGGAAATGTGTTAAATGATTTTGTGGAATTGGCAAAACTGGACAGGCTGGAACTGGCCAAGAGGGAAATAAAAACAAAGGCGAATCTTGAAAATGCTTACAAACAGGAGATATTAAATGAGCTTCGCTCTATCTTTGGAAAAGACAGGGTGCGTGTTATAAATGTATCCATAGATCTCGATATGGGAAAAAAGACAGTAGAAACGGAAGAGCATTTTCCAATTACCATGGTAGAGGATAATCCACGTACACCTTACGATGAGACAAAGGTAATCGAGTCTATTACTATCTCAAAGAATATTGTCGATGAGAAGTTTAAGGGTACAGGGTTCAACCCCGAGGGGCCTCCGGGGCAGGAAGGCCAGGTGCCACCGGCTTATAAAGACCTGGCGGGTCTGGTCGGAGAATATTCCCGCGAACAGGTAACTCAGAATGAAGTGGTTAATACCAGAAATGTGATGGAGGAGAAGAGCCCCTGGGAGATAAAGAGAATAACTGCGGCTGTAGCGATTGATGGAATATGGAAATGGCAGTATGATGAAAGTGGGAATGTAATTCTCAATCCCGATGGCAGCATCAAGAGGGAATATATACCGGTTACCCAGGAGGAGCTTTCAAAGGCAAAAGAGCTGGTGGAGCATGCAATTGGCTACAGTAGAGAGAGGGGAGACAGCGTTACCGTGCAACATTTACAGTTCGACCGGTCGGAACAGTTCTTAAAAGAGGATGATACGTACAGACAGAGGATGCGGTTGCGGCAGACCCTTCTCTATGTTGCAGTGGGAATTGTAGGTATCCTGGTTGCGTTTTTCGTTTTCAGACTCCTTTCCAGAGAAGCGGAAAGACGCAGGAAACTCAGAGAGGAGGAACTTTCCAGACAGCACCAGGCCATGCGTGAGGCTGCATTACGTGCAGCAGAAGAGGAAGGAGTAGAGGTTGAGATGTCGGTGGAAGAAAGAGCCCGCCATGAAATGCAGGAGAACGCCATAAATATGGCCAGAGAACATCCCGAAGATGTTGCCCAGCTAATTAGAACGTGGTTAATGGAGGAATAATCCTATGGCAAAAACACAAGCTGCTTCCGGAGGCGGAACTACAGCTGCATCCAGAAGCAAGGGCGGAGTAAAAAAACAGCTAACAGGCCGGCAGAAGGCAGCCATATTTCTCGTAACTCTGGGTTCAGAAATATCCTCAGAGATATTTAAACACCTGCGGGAAGATGAAATCGAAACCCTGACTTTCGAAATTGCAAGATTGGACAGTGTAGATTCGGAAGACAGAAATAAGGTACTCACAGAGTTCCAGGAACTGATGATGGCTCAGGATTTTATCACGTCGGGAGGGATCGACTATGCGCGGGAGCTCCTGGAGAAATCCCTCGGCTCTCAAAAAGCAGTAGACATTATAAACAGGTTGACGAGCTCTCTGCAGGTAAGACCCTTCGATTTTATTAGAAGAACCGATCCAACACATCTGCTCAACTTTATCCAGCAGGAACATCCCCAAACTATCGCCCTTATTCTTGCATACCTTGAGCCACAGAAGGCTCAGATCATACTGGGCAGTCTTCCTCACGAGATACAATCAGATGTGGCCAAACGAATTGCCACAATGGACAGAACCACACCGGAGGTTCTAAGAGAGGTTGAAAGGGTTCTGGAGAAGAAACTTTCCACTCTCTCCTCCGAGGATTACACCCAGGCAGGTGGTGTGGAAAGCATTGTGAATATTCTAAATCTTGTAGATAGATCCACAGAGAAGGCGATAATTGAATCACTGGAAGAGGAGGACCCGGAACTCGCAGAAGAGATAAAAAAGAGGATGTTTGTTTTCGAAGATATTGTTTTGCTCGATGACAGGGCAATTCAGAAGGTTTTGCGTGAAGTAGATACCCAGGAGCTTGCGAAGGCTCTTAAGGCAGTGGATTCAGAAGTACAAGATAAAATTTATAGAAATATGTCCAAACGGGCAGCAACCCTGCTTAAAGAAGATATGGAGTATATGGGGCCCATAAGGCTAAAGGATGTAGAGGAATCTCAACAGAAAATTGTATCCATCATAAGGAAACTCGAAGAACAGGGCGAGATAGTTGTTGCCCGTTCCGGAGAAGATGAGATGGTGGTATAGAATGGCAAAGACTGTATTCAGACCGGAAGAGGTAGTTGTTCTTTCCGATAGGGTAGTTATACAACCGCCGCCCAAGGCAGAAGTTGAAGCTGAAACAGAAGAAGAGGTCCAGGAATATACAGGACCTACTGCGGAAGACTTGAGAAGGGAGGCAGAAGAGTTTAAAGCCCGGTGGGAAAATGAGAAGGCCGAGATGATAAACCGAGCAGGGGAGGAGGCCGATAGAATCATAAAAGAAGCAGAGAAGGTAGCCTTTGATGAAGTGGAGAGAGCAAAAAACGAAGCTTCAAGAATCAAACAGGAGGCAAAGGAAGAAACAGAGAAAATCTTCGATGATTCCAGAAAAGAGGCATCCCGGATTGTAGAAGAGGCAGAAAAAAAAAGAGAACAGATTGAAAGTGAATCCTATAAGAAAGGGTATACAGATGGTCGTGAAGCAGGTTTTCAGGAAGGGAAGGAGGAGGTTGAAAGGCTCGTACAGCACCTCCACACAATTATAAACAAAGCCATAGAAAAAAGAAACGAAATTATCGATGAGTCGGAAACTCAACTGATAAATCTCGTACTCCTTATTGCACGAAAAGTGGTAAAAGTTATCACAGAAAATCAGAAAAATGTGGTTATCAACAATGTAATTCAGGCTTTACGAAAACTTAAAACCAGGGGCGATGTAGTTATAAGGGTAAATCTGGAAGATGTTAAGCTTACCTCAGAACACGTGAAAGACTTTATGAGGATGGTGGAAAATGTAAAATCAATAACAGTGCTGGAGGACTCTTCTGTTGAAAAGGGAGGATGTATTATCGAAACCGATTTCGGTGAGATAGATGCCCGTATATCTTCTCAGTTGAAAGAGATAGAGGAGCGAATCCAGGAACTAACTCCGATAAGAGTAAAGGAAGGGTGAGAAGTCAATGAAAAAGGGAGGGGAAGTGGAACGATTCAGGAAATACTATACCGCAATAGAGCAGATAGACCCTATAAAATATACGGGAGTTGTTGTTCAGATAAAAGGTCTGATAATCGAAAGTCACGGACCCCGGGCGAGGGTTGGTGAGCTCTGCCAGATTGTAGTTTCCCGGGGCGAGGGAGTCATTTGGGCAGAGGTGGTCGGAATTACCAGAGATAGTGTGCAGTTGATGCCTTATGACGATATGACAGGAATAGAACCCGGGTGCATGGTCATAGCTTCAGGAGAAACGCTTAATATTCCCGTTTCCGAAAAACTCCTGGGCAGGGTTCTGGGAAGCATGGGAAGACCCATAGACGGAAAGGGCAATATACCGTCAGAACAGTGGCGCCCGGTCTTTAATGAACCGGCTCACGTTCTGAAAAGAGCCAGAATTACCAGAAGGATTGTTACAGGGATTCGCTCTATCGATTTTCTGGTTCCTGTTGCTCAGGGACAAAGGATAGGTATTTTTTCGGGTAGTGGAGTCGGGAAAACAACCCTGTTGGGTATGATTGCCAGAAATACCAATGCCGATATTAATGTTTTAGCCCTTATAGGTGAACGCGGGAGAGAAGTACGAGAGTTTCTGGAAAATGACCTTGGTGAAGAGGGACTTAAACGATCCGTTGTTGTAGTTTCCTCTTCAAACAAGCCTCCTCTTTCCAGAATTAGGGGTGCCTATGTAGCAACGGCAATTGCGGAATATTTCAGAGATATGGGAAAGAACGTTATGCTCCTCTTTGACAGTGTAACCCGTTTTGCCAGAGCTCAGAGGGAAATAGGTCTGGCGATCGGAGAACCCCCTGCTACAAGAGGGTTTACTCCATCTGTGTTTTCTATTCTTCCTAAACTGTTGGAACGTTGTGGTACATCAGAGAACGGGACAATTACAGGTTTTTACTCAGTCCTGGTGGAAGGAGATGACATTGACGAACCTATTTCCGATGCAGTGAGAGGGGTGTTGGATGGGCATATAATTCTTTCCAGAAGACTTGCCAATCAGCATCGCTATCCCGCAGTGGATGTTCTTCAGAGTGTTTCCAGATTGGCTCCCGTTATATCCGGGAGAAAGACAAAAGACGTGGCCGCTTATTTTAGAAGACTAATGGCAGTGTACGCAGAATCGGAAGATTTAATCGATATTGGAGCTTATGCAGAAGGCAGTAATCCGGAAATAGATGAAGCTATAAGAAAGATGCCGGAGATAAGGGCGTTTTTACAGCAGGAGATAGAGGAAAAGGCGGAAATAACAGAAACATTCGAATGGGCGGCAAAAATCGCTGAAACAACCATTCCGCAGGAGGAGATTGGAGTTGAAGAGATTCAGGTTCAGGCTTGAGACACTATTAAAGATAAAAGAGTACAATGAAAAAGAGTGGGAGCTTAAGCTTGCCCATATTACTCGCAAATGTATCTCTTTCAAGAAAGAGATAGGGAACATTCGAACAGAAAAAGCAAAAACTTTCTTAACCCGCCACCTTCGTTCGGAAGAAGATATGGAGTTTTTAAGGGCATGCGAGCAGTATATCTCCAGGTTGGAACAAAGGGCAAAACACATAGGAGAATCGCTTAAAGTAGAAGAGGAAGAGAAGGGAAAGATACAGGAAAAATATCTCGAGGCTTCAAGAGAACGAAAAACTCTCGACAGGTTAAAGGGGAAACAGGCCCAAAGGCATTACCATAAAGAGCGTCTGGAGGAGGGGAAAGCCCTGGACGATTTAACCACCGCCGTTTACTCGAAAAAACTGTATTTATGAGGAATGAGATATGGCAGGACAGGGTGTAACAGGTGCAACACCTAGAATCATACTACTTATTCTGCTTATTATCGCACTTGCTCTCGGTGGTCTTATGTGGTTTGATTATCTGGATCTGATCGATGTGCGGGATACTCTATCGCCTCTATTCTCTCTGATCGGAAAAAGAACGATAACAAAAGTTGTTGAGATAGAGGCACCAGGTATTCTTGAACAGGAACGGTTAAAAAAGCAGATGGAAGCCGTCAAATTGAAAGAACAGGAGCTTGAGAAGTGGGAGGATGCCCTTGCACTCAAAGAAGAGGAGTTGAACAGGAAATTACAGGCTCTGGAGGCAAGGGAAAAAGAAGTTGAGCAGAGAGAAAAATCGTTTAATGAACGGGAGAGAATGTACGAAAATAAAAGGGCAAACCTGGAACGGGTTTCCCGTTATCTTACAAGTATGCCACCGGAGAATGCAGTGGAAATACTGGTTAAAATGGATGATCAGGATGTTATAGATGTTTTGAGGACAACCGAGCAGATTGCCGAAGCCACGGGAGAAATGTCGATTGTTCCTTACTGGCTGTCTCTGGTAGCGACTGAAGATTCGGAAAGAGCGGCCACTTTACAGCGTAAAATGATAAAGAAGCCTTAATTATTGACGGAGAAAGAGAAGTTGGTTCTGGAAGTTATTAAAACGTTAAAGGGCGATCAAGTAGAAAAGAAAACTCACGCTTTTAATCTTTTCGGAAAAGAGATAAAAGAGGCAGCAGGGGAAAAATTTGGAGAACTATTAGGCAAACTACTTTCTGGTGAGAAGATTACTAATAAATTCGAGAGTTTGAAACTCTTTAAATTTGCAGGAAAGGGAGATCTGGTTTCCGAAGATGTTAAAAACGAGCAGAAGGAAAGTGCTACAGGAGAAAAAGAGAAAGCTGCGAAAGATTCGGTATTAATAAAGAAACCTGCAATTAAAAGAGAGTTATTTCCGGCTCCGGAAAAAGTAAAAAATAATCCCAAAACCGGAAAGATTGAAGAAAATAAAACAGAAGGGGAAAAAGACTCCGGAGAAGAAGTCTCCAGGGAAGAAGTATCTTCCAAAAAGATAGCGAATGAAAAACCCTCAAAGAAAGAAGAGGAAGAGGCGGTCAAAGAAAGGCAGGAAATCTTAAGAGGTTTTAATCCATCGA
>Ga0180301_10001296_pt1 | contig 19699 bp, 15 predicted proteins | sample GuaBasSediGuay16_FD_121797 | JGI IMG/M metagenome (GOLD analysis project Ga0180301, IMG submission 121797) | Subseafloor sediment microbial communities from Guaymas Basin, Gulf of California, Mexico - Guay16, Core 4569-2, 12-15 cm | ecosystem: Environmental > Aquatic > Marine > Hydrothermal...
ATCCAGCCGAATAACTTCTTTTGCATGGTGGGGTCGCATCCAGCTACCACGATCTTGTCTATCCTGCCACCACTCTCTCCTAGCAATACCTTCCAGAAGTTGTCTCCATCATTTGAGCAGAGCTGTGGATGGATCAATGCGAAGTCTATCTTCTTGTTTCTCCTAAAGTGATTTACTACTTCGAAAATATTCATTTTCTGGAACGAGGGACATGTGCCCTGACATACACATAGTATGAGACCCTTCAAATGAATCACCATTCATATGAATAGGAGTTCAAGTTATAAAATTTCTCTTTCTGTAACTACCTTTAGCCAAGGAATTCTCAGCCTTTCCATTAGAATACAATGTATCAGCTTAGTATTATATGGTCTAAGCCTTAGGGTACTGGTTATGTTAGACCTAGCGCTGGACCTAGCATTGCCGCTTAGAAGAGCCAGGCTGTTACGCTATTGATGGTGTATCCGGTGTCTTTTTCCTAGAAGAGTAATTGTAGTTCTGGATATCGGAATAAAGAACAAGGTTAGTTTCTACTTCCAGAGTGATGCTAGCTGGGATAGATATGCAGAGTTTTCATACCCCTATACCTATTAATAGTGTAACTCCTGGCCTAGTTTAGGCTATTCTCAAATCCATTACTATAGATGATACCTTGTTCCTTATATTCGATCACGTATTCGTTTAATTACACAATTGGATCCACCGTAGAGTCTACAATTCTATATACTCCTAATCATTGCTTAATGGATAGCAATAGAGATAATGGTGTCGAAAAGCTTAAGGTTGTCCTGGTTCGAGGGAAACTACGTAAATTACTAAATGTTTTACGTGTCTATGTCTAGATGAACCACTGTGTCTTGGGAAGTGTGTTAGATTATTAACTTGCCTGTTTTAGCATTGAATAATAGGATTTTCTTGAGATTAAGTTTTAAGTATGCTTCTTCTCCTGGTTGCGGCTTCAATGTGGCTGGTATCCGGACTTTCACTAAGTCTCCTCCTAGGACTATGTTAACTATATTTTCTGGGCCTAACGCCTCGATCACATCGATTCTAACCTTTATCACACTGTATGGGTCTTTTACTGGTTCCTTAGATAACTCTATGTATTCGGGTCTAATACCGAGGAATACTTCGCGAGCATCTTGTTCTAGGAGGATCTTAGCGTATTGTGGCGCTATGGGTATCCTGATTAGATCGTGGCATACTATATAGTGTTTTGTCTTGACCTGCCCCTCTCCAAGTATACTCCCTTCCAATCTCTGTGGAACAGTGTACTTGAATCCTCTGGGTTCCTCGACTATTTCACAGGCAATTATGTTCATCGGTGGACTACCAATAAACGTAGCTACGAATACATCTATTGGTCTATTATACAAGTTGTCCGGCACGTCTACTTGTAAAACCCTTCCATTATTCATAACTGCTACACGGTCACTCATACTCATTGCTTCAACCTGGTCATGTGTCACGTAGACAGTAGTTATATTTAAGGATCTCTGCAGCTTCTTTAATTCGCCTCTCATTAATACCCTCAACTTTGCGTCCAGGTTACTCAATGGCTCGTCTAGCAACCAAACCTTGGGCTTCCTCACTAGTGCACGGGCCAGTGCTACTCTCTGTTGCTGTCCTCCACTCAATTGGCTTGGATACCTATCTAGCAACTCTTCGATCCCGAGGAGCTTGGCTATATCGATTACTTGTCTCCTAATATCCTCTTTGGATAAACCAAGTTCCTTCCTCCTAACCTCGAGCGGAAACGATATGTTTTCGTAGACAGTCATGTGTGGGTATAGAGCATAGTTCTGAAAAACCATTGCTACGTCTCTATCCCTGGGGTGCAAGTTAGTAACTACCTGATCATCTATTATGACGTCCCCTTCATCTGGGACCTCTAGGCCAGCTATGATCCTTAGAGTAGTTGTTTTGCCGCAACCACTCGGTCCTAGAAGCGTGAAGAACTCACCATCATTGATCTTTAGGTTTATATGGTCTACAGCAATTACTTTTCCAAATCTCTTAACTATATCTCTTAATTCAACACGAGCCATCCTAAATCACTCAACCCTCACTCATTAGTTAATTCTTGGAGAGGGGGCATATAATTTTATCTTGGCTGAAATAAAAACTATTATTTTCTTAGTCAACAAGTAGACTATTGCGAGACATATGACTAGTGTTACTAGTCCGATACTATTGATGTGTTTACGTTAACTTCTTTAGTTAGAATATTTGCCATCTTGATCAGAGTTGAAACAAATATTTCAGTCGTGGTTTTCGTGAACCCGAATAATCTTGGTCTTGGAGATTATGATTACAGTAGGTGAATATACTAGCTTATACAGCGTCACCATGGAGACATCTTCATACAGTTTAGCGGTGTCTCGACATTAGCGTCAAATGACTTGGGAATCCCATACTGGCCTTGTTTAATTCGTCATAGTATTATTACACTAATCGATGGGAAAAAGTAAATACTTGGAAAGACTTCTTCAAAAGCTTTATTAAAGGCTTAGCCCGATACCTAGTCATTGGTTTTTATCTCCAAGTTTTCTCGTTAAACTTGAGGTGACATAAGATGTTTGTTTGTGGAGAAATTCATTACTTTAGGGTTCCAAAGCCATTGTGGCGTGATAGATTATTGAAATTAAAGAGGGCAGGGGCGAACTGCGTATCGACGTATATTCCGTGGAATTGGCACTCGCCACGAGAAGATATTGTTGACTTCACGGATTCATATAGTCAATGGCATGTACCAGGATACTATAGCAGAGACTTGGCAGGCTTCCTAGAGTTGGCTTCCCAACTTGGTTTAAAAGTAATTGCTCGCCCAGGTCCTTATATATGTTCAGAGTGGGATAGTGGCGGGCATCCGAACTGGCTATATATAAAGACGAGTAAATTACGTAGCCTAGACCCGGTTTACATGGAGTACTCGAGGAAATGGTATAAAGAAGTCTTCAAGGTATTGAAGCCCTTCATTGATAGAAATGTTGTAGAAGCTATACAGGTTGAAAACGAATACTTCTGGGGTAATGAAAAATTCATAGAGGAGCTATACAATACAATGCATAAGTTTACCCCCTATACACTATTATTTACAAATGAAAACTATTACTTATCGAAAATCCCAAATACCATAGACGACTATCCTGCAACATGGGATATAAAGGCCTTCGATGAGAAAGTCAAGAAATACCTCAGTTCACAACCCGGGTTATTCAAGATGTTCATGGAACTTGAGGGGGGCTGGTTTAAGTCAATTAGATATGGATATAACCCAACGAATAGACTCTCTTTTCCATCAGAATGGACCGAGCTTCTGGTTAAAACAGCTTTAGGCATGGGTATAGACAACTTCAACATATACATGTTCCACGGCGGTTCAAATCCAGCTTATTATACAGGCAAATACGTTGACCCATCATACGACTATGAAGCATCCATAAGAGAATGGGGAGGCATCTCAGATAGGTATTACAAGTTGAAGCGAGTATTCATGTTCCTCAATTCATTCAGAGATATAATACAAGCGACGAAGCCATCGACAGAGGCTATTAAGCCTGCTTCGAAGACATGCAGCAATGCATTTGCCAGGATTGGAAAACTTGCAAAGATAGTTGTGTTGAGAAATAAATCGGATTTCCTATGCTATGAAAAACTCATCTACGATAACAAAGTGATTCCTGAGAATACCTCTATTAGAATACCTCCAAGGTATGCAAAAATAGTCCTATTAGATCTAGAACTTCCAGGATCACCATTTAAACTCGTATACTCTAGTGGGGAAGTACTACTAAAGAAGAAGATAGGAGACACCACTTTACTCATTATTTATGGAGATCCCGGCGAGACTAGCGAAACACTAGTATCAACTAAAGATAATATAGTGCGAGTAGAAATGCATGGAGACTACACGTTCCACGTGGAATCCAATAATAGAGGTATACATGTCAAGGTAGTGCATGGAGGCCCAGACTCTATTTTAGCACTGGAATCAGCAAGTGGTAAACGTCTCCTACTAGTATATACAACTAAGTATAGAGCTGAGAGGACCTGGGTTTTAAAAGACTCAGTCATTATCTCAAACATATACTTTATTGGTGAGTACCAAGTCAGTAGCAATTCTTTACGCGTCGAGGTCGAACTTGATAAGGACAGTTGCGGAGAGGTAACAATAATTACTCCGCTCGAGCTGAAAAAAGTGAAAATAGGTGGTGTAGACCTAGGACTCGAGAGAATAGTGGACAATGTATATAGAGCCTATATTCCTGCTTCAACTTGCAAAGAAAACCCTAGTTCTGTCTATCACGCAGATAGAGCTGTCTTGGTAGAAGACCCTTTATGGTACAAAGGATTCAAAATAAAGCCTGCTACACCACTAGAGAAAAATGGTTTCTATGAAAATGGACTCTATGTATATACTATAAAGTTTAAACTCGATAAAACTATAGTAGAGAAATTACCCAACAAAGTCTTGGCACTGGCGGGATTCAATGACTATGCGGTATTGGCGCTCAACGGAGTGTATTTGTCCTCTGGCTATCACTACATTGAAAAAGACGCTACCGAGGTATTAAGAGAAGGCGAAAACAAGCTACGAGTGATTCTAGAATCAACAGGTCATCCCAATGATGGACTACTTTATGTACCCAATGGTATCTATACGGGAGTATACCTGGGGAAAGAGGAGGATATTGTATTAACTGAGTGGATTAGGGTAGAATTAAAGCCCCCAGTTAGCCCAGAATTCGATATCACAGAATTCATTGCCAATCCGGTTCAAGTAAAGGAAGAGATCTCCAGGGAGAACTACTTCGATGCAAGTAGGGTAAGATTTATTGATTCACCTGGATTATACATAGGGAAGTTCAAGGTTTGTGATGTAAATAAACACTATGTACTTGATCCTGGGATTGAGTTCTATTACAACCATTACTACAGAGTACTCTTATTTGTGAATGATATATATGTGGGACCCGTGATAGGCCCCGTGGAGATAACGAAGTATTTGAAGCCGGGAGCAAACAAGATGGTATTATTTGTTGAGTGGGGTGTGATCGCACCCATAATCAGGGTTTTCAAGCATAGAGTTAACGGTGAGTGGAGGGTCCAAGAGGGAACATTTGGATTGATAAGCAAATGGTATAAGAAGACCTTTAGCGAAGAAGACACAAGAAGTTTTCCAATTCAATTTAGAGACATGGCTGGGCGCGTTATATGGCTAAAGACAAGAATAAATTATGATAAAGAACCTTCATCTACACGACCCGTTAAACTAGTAGTCGATTCCTGGGGTGCCAGACTACTAGTGTTCATCAATGGAAATCTCATTGGCAGACTCTGCGACGATTCGGCTAGTAAAGAACTATATGTACCTGAACCAGCTCTAAACAAAGGCATAAATGACATTACAATACTTGCTGTATTAACATCTAGCAATGCTGGAGTTGGAGGAGTGAAACTTGAGGAGATCTATAATCACGAGAAAAAAGTGTTTTATTTTTACTAAGAAATCATCCTTTCATTCCTAGTCTATATGCTTCTCCAATATATTTCTGTGATACTGCGAATAATACAATCATGGGGATAGCAAAGAGTATTGCAGCAGCAGCGAATTCACCAGGTCTCATCAATCCGGCTGGGCCAGCTACAGCCTTTACGTAAATGTATCGACCTAGAGTCTTCAATCCCATAATGTTTGCTATTATGAATTCTCCCCATGCACTCATAAATGCAAAGAGTACTATAATGATAAATGCAGCTTTAGAAGCTGGGAATATCACTCTGAAGATTGTGGTGAACCAGTTTGCACCATCAATGAATGAAGCTTCATCAAGTTCCTTTGGCAACTGGTCAAAATAGCTCTTTACTAGCCATGTTTGGAAGGGTATTAATCCGGATACATAGATAAATGGTAATATTTCGATTCGTATAAGGCCTACTCCGTATGCAGCCATTCTAAGGAAGAATATGTAGAGTGCCAGTACTGATATAATGCCGAGTCCGCTACCAGCTTGGCTCACTATCAAATAGTAATATAATATCGTGTCCTTACCTATGAAGTCAAATCTTGAGAATGCATAGGCTGATGGTATAATCACCAGTATTGCTAGTATTACTGTGATGGAGGCAACTACAAATGTGTTTATGAGTGATTCATGGAATTCTGGGTCTTGTACTGTCTTGATGAAGTTATCAATTGTTAATCCATACTCTACAAGATCGTTTAATTCAGTGATTAGTATTGTTGGTTTTCCAATTAATGCCTGTGCAACAATGTAGACTAGGGGGTAGGCTAGTGCAATCGCTATGAAAACGCCTAGAATTGAAGCACATATTTTTAATATAACTATAGAGGCTCTCACCATGTATTTATCACCTAGATTTCTTCAAGAACTTGAAGTATATCGCCACATATGCAAGTATTATTGCAAGGACGATCAAGTATATTGAAGCTGCGTATCCGTATTCCCTGTCAATTGTAATCCTGTAGTAACCAAATACTATGAGCATTTCATTCATATAGCCAGCCCTACATCCGATACCGGGTGCACACACGTCCCCGATCGGTCCAGCACCATTGAGTACTAAGGGCACGAGGAATGCTTGTAGAGATGCACCAGTTGTCAATACGGCGGCGAGTGAAACAGGCTTCTTTATCATTGGCAAAACAACTTTTCTAAAACGAGTAAATACACTTGCTCCATCAATATATGATGCCTCTATAACGTCTTTCGGTATTCCTCTTAAAGCACCCTGTGTTATCGTCATTACGAATGGATATGCGAGCCAGGTTTCAAACAAGTTGTACACTAGGAATGCATCCCATTGATCCGTGTTCATATTGAGTCCAAATAATCGGCCTAATTGGCCATTTGCTTGGAATAGGAATTTCCATGTTACTGCTGACAATAGGAATGGCATTGCCCATGGGATTATGAGAAGTGCCCTAAGGGCTTTTCTACCTATTACCAAGTCAGAGGAATAGAATATCGCCAATATTACTCCGACGCCCATTTTCAAAGCAACACTTGTTACGACAAACAATAAAGTCTTATACAGGGCATTATAAAATCTCGGATCATTGAATAACCTAACGAAATTATCTAGGCCTATGAATCTTATTTGAAGTGATTCTAGCTCTCTTTGTGCACTTTTAACTACGTCATTCATATAACCTTCATAATCCACTTTTAATCTCATAAAGTAGTCAACTAGACTACTAGTTATATTATGTCCTGTCAAAGTATAGTTATACAATTGCTCTCTACTAAAGGCCCCGGGATTCGTTAGCATCCCTACTAGTGTAATCAAAGAATCTATTTTTTCAAGGATCCGGCTTGGTATTAATCCACGACTAGTTGGATAACCTAGTGCCGTGCAATTGAGAGATCTGGAGACTTCTGGTACGATCCTCGAAAGAGTCCTAGCGGATCTATATAGGTCGTCAAAATAGTATTGAGGTATATTAGATGGTTCTACGCCTGCTTCTAATTTATTCTTTATTTTTTTAAAATACATTAGCGTGTCATTTAATGGCTTTAAGAGGCTAGCTAGCAAAGAAATTGCTTTTGACTTATACTCAGGATTGTCTCGTATGAATAATGCACATTTAATTGAATTTTCTAGATCAGTTATCTCTTGCGGATTGGGTAGTATATTCTTTTGATCAGCATTAGTGAATGCAACACCTATTGAAAAGAGCATTGGCCATGTATTAAAAAACAAGTAAAGAATGAGACTTGGAAGGAACAGGAGGAGGGCTATACGGGTGGGAAAAAGAATTCGTCTTCCACGTTTCTTCTCCGTAAGGACTCACCCTCCACTTATTTTCTGAGAGATTTCATTATATGCATCTTGCAGTGCTTGGTCTACTTTTGCTATTGCTACCTGAACTGCCTCGTCCGGCGTCTTGCCCTGGTTTATTGCCTCGGCATAAGCTTGCCATATTGCTTGTAGATAGGTGTCTGCAGCCCACACGCTCTGCATGTTCTTATCCTTGGGCATTGGCACAGAGTTCTTCAATTGCTCATAGAAGCCTGTAACAATCTTGTATAGTTGTTCCTCGGTAACATGTGTCTCTACGTATTCAGCGACACTATTCTTTACTGGAACATATCCAAGCTCGTTAACTAGGGTTAATATAGCATCATCGTTTAATGTCGTATAGAGTACAAGTAGTATTGAGGCATAAGTTCTCTCTTCACCTCCCGCAGTAGCCATGACAGTAATGTACATATTTCTAAATCCGCTATACGGCTTTGGTATTTTTCCATCTATATTCGGCAGGGGTACCACGGTGAAGTTTTCTATTCCTAGAGTGTCAACAGCGTATTTCACGTCCCATGGCCCAGAAATGTAGAGTGGGGTTTTACCAGTGCCGAATAATCTTCTCTGGTAGTCGTGTCCTAGGTCGTTTACGTCCATATATCTCAGGATATTCGCTATGAAGAATTTTACACCCTCGGCTGTCTCGGGCTTGAGAAAACCAAGTTGCTTGGTTATGTCGTCGTAGAAGAATCCATCGTGAGCGGTAACCCATTGATTAATGTGGTACATCCCTACGACTTCACCAGCTATTCCATAGGTACCAGCATCTGGATTATAATACTGCTCCATGATCTGCTTCATCTCGGAAAATGTAGCAGGAGGTGTTTGTACAAGTCCTGTATTAATGAATAGTGCTAGGGTCTCGCCAGCATAGGGTAATCCATATGTCTTGGCCTTATATGTGACTGAACTTAGTGCTGTTGGTAGTATATATTCGGCTATATCATCTATAGCGTCGTAGCCTATGTAGTCTTCTAGTGGTATTATGTATCCTGAGTCTGCAAACCACCCTACCCAGTCATGTGCCCAGGTGAATACGTCTGGTGCGTTACCTATAAGGTTCTCTCTTTCTTCTGGCGGTAGCGATGCAGCTGCAATTACAGCACTTTGTAGTTCACCCATACCACCATATTGCTTCTCGATAACCTCGATTCCAGGATACTCCTGCATAAACATATCAATAACCTTAATGAAGCTATCTCTTTCTTCAGGAGCTAGTGAATGACCAAAGTAGATCGTGACGCTAACCTCTCCCCTCTCGGCCTTCTCAACGAAGTCTTTGAATTCAGCTGGCACTCTTATTTCTACATTACCTATTCTAATCGTGTTTTCAAGATGTGTTGTAGTCGTAGTTGTGGTTGTTGTGGTTGTAGTTGTTGTGGTTGTAGGAGAAGTTTCCGGAGTAGGCTTACCTACGCCTTGTTGAGGTAGGAACCATACTGCTACTCCAATAATGACCATTACGATTATTACAGCTAAGACTATAGCCGAGGTTTTAGTGATTGCATTCATAGGCATTATATGCATCCTCGTGGCCAATTATTTGGTTCCGTATTTTATATTTCTATTGGGCCATTATATAGATGATTCCTGCCCTCATATCTATGAACTTAATACATGCCATAAAATATGGAAAAGAGGAAAACAATAGAAAAATATTTTATTCACTTCTTCTCAATAGCATCAAAGCAAAGTAACTAATAGCGATTCCGCTTGCCAATGCGATTAATATCCCTCCAATGAACTGATTATTCGTAAACCCAGCTGGTTTCTCCACGGTCTCACGTATCGTCTCTGTTTCTCTAACTGTAATTGTCTGGGTTACTGTCTGGGTTACTGTTACTTGCGGCACGACTTCCGGCGGAATAATAGGGAGCCTTGATGTAGCTGCGTCGAATTTCATTAACCACTCATACTGTTGGCTCTCTAATATCCCGGTAGGATATTCTGTTGAGTATACAGCTATATCGAATACTTTAGGTAATACTTCCGCCAAGAGCCCTGTTGCTATTATGGGTCTTGTCGACTCATTTGCATATGCTACTGGGTCGGCAATCCATTCTCCCCCACCTGGTACAAGTGGCCTTATTCTATCCGGGTTCTCACCAGCCCAGCTTGTAACAGCCACGAGTATTTTCCAGTTCTTTAGGTTCTCCCAGTCAGAGACTAGGGTACGTGGAATTCTAGCCTCTACATAGTTGTCATCCGTATTAGCGGTAACATTGAAGTCTCTGTCTTCAACATATATAGTTCCATTAACGTAATATAGTGCCGATAATTCACCAGTTAGCACAGGCTCTGAGCCCCAGCCGGGTGTTAGCAATATCGCATATTGCCACGCATAGTCTTCTCTGAGCTCGATATTAAGTCCAAATGTGTCCTCCCTGTACACTCTATTCGTTACAAACGGGTTTATAGTACGTACATATACATGTATGTATTGTAAGCTGAAGCCATTAGGCCCATACCATGGATTACCACCAAGATCCCTAAAGTACACTCTTATAACGAGTTCGTCTCCTTCAACTCCAAGATAAGTCTTCACAATATCGAAAACCCCTGGTTTGAAAACACCTGCTGTTGGATAACCATAAGTACCGGGTCCCTTATCATCCATCTCCGGGTCTGTTATTTCAATACAAAGTTTCTCTTTGACATCAAGGTTCACATGTACTTCTATGCTGGTATTCACTACATATCCTGTTAAATTATAGACACCTGGCTCGTTAAAAACAGGTATGTCGCCCCATTCTACGGGAGCTGGTTTGATGGAGTCATCGGAATAGACCACTAAGACGCTCGTAGGCAAGACGGGTTTGGAACCAGCATAACTAGTTATATTTAATGGCCTGGGATCGTATAGTTCCACGGGTATAATCTCGAAATATTCACTTTCATATATGAGCTTAAAGACCCTTAGAGATGGAAGAGCTTTACCAGTGAAGTCAAAGAGAGCTTGGTTTTCCCATGGATTACCCTCCCCAGTCTTCCATCCAGCACCTGGATACGGTATCCAGGCAGCTCCCCAGTAGAATACCCCCAATGCTTTATCTCTAGCTGCTACATACAGTGTGTCTATAATGTCCCGGATATAGGATGTCTGTCCCTGAATAGATGCCTTATAGCCACCTCTAACCTCGAGGTCTCTACTACTAAATGAATTGGGGTGTCCGTCGGTGTCTTCAAGCGTCCATGGATATGCTATCTCTGCCAGTATTATCTCTTTATCAAACCTAGTAACAAGCGTGCTTACTATATTCCGTAGTTTTTCGAGCGATCCATGCCAATACGTGTAATAGGATAATGCGATAATATCGAAGTCTACCCCATCATTGATCAATCTATTGAAGTAGTCCATGTAGAAGTCTGGTTTGCGGTTCCCTGACAGGTGTACCACTATCTTAATTGAGGGGTCCACTTCTCTAATTGCTCTTATTGCTGATTTGAGAAGAGTCACGAACTGTGTCCAGTTCTCAGCTCTACCATCCGGCCAGAGAAATCCATTATTTATCTCGTTACCAACCTGAACCAGGTCGGGTAGTGCCCCGTTTTCTCGCATGTAGTTCAATGTATCTCTTGTCCAGTTATACACTGCTTCTACAAGCTCTGGGAATGATAAATTTGCCCATGCCTTAGGCTTGTATTGTTTCCCGGGATCCGCCCACCAATCACTATAGTGGAAATCCACAAGGAGTTTAAACCCCTTAGCTTTGACCCTTGATGCAAATCCTGTCATTCTCTCTACATCACAGTTTCCGCCTCCATACGGCCTACCCTCTTCATCATATGGATCGTTCCAAATCCTCAACCTTATAGCGTTGACCCCGTTCTCAGCGAGGATATCTAATATGTCTCCCTCTGTACCATTCTCGTAGTAATACTTTCCTCCAAGCTCTAGGATCCAGGGAACCTCGGATAAATCAACTCCACGTAAAAAATCTTCTGGAAGACCCTCTATGGGGTTAACATGTATGCCTTTAGTGTTACTCTCTACTATGCCGGTATTATAATTCAATACGAGAGATATTGCTTGAAGTACTATGAGGACTAATAGGAAAAACCAAGATATCTTCCCTATATACATGTGTTTCTCCTCCATTGTTTCAATTAAGTAGTTATATTCATAGACATTATATGTACTCGCCATTAATTATTTAGTTCGGGTTTTATATCTTTATTAACCATTATATAGATGATTCTTGCCCTCATTTCCATATTTTATGGCATGTATTAAGTTCATGGATAAGAGGAAAACAACGGGGAAAACGTGTAGCAGTCTTTACATTTATATAAAAACCACGTACTATGTTGACTTTAAGGGGAAGACAGTTACCAAGGAGATCCTGGGGACAGAGCTTTAGATATGGCGAAGTATAACTTTTTGTAGTGGAGTGTAGTATATGAGTGAGAGGTTACTGCCTCCTATGGAAGCTTGTAGAAGGCTTGGGATCCACTTTATTACTTTGAAGAGGTGGGTTTATCTTGGTAAGATTAGAGCAGTTAAACTCCTACCGGTAGGTGGATGATACCAGAGAGTGAAGTTAAAAGGATTATATGGGGAAGCAGAAGCTAAAGAGATTAGAGCATTTTTATCTATGCTCATGTAAGCTCTAGCGAGCAAAAGAGCTATTTAGAGAGACAAATACAGTACCTTACACAATACTGTACTGCTAAGGGATATAGAGTAGTGGATATTCTAATCGACGTAGCTAGCGGTCTTAAGACAAACCGTAGAGGGTTAATGAAGTTTTTCAACTACGCGGTGAATAGAAAGGTAGATGTAGTTAGTTATGGTAAGGAAGTTGAAGGGGTTATAAAGAAGCTCGAGAAGCTCGTTGAGGAGCTAATTCCAGAACTTACTAATAAGTATCCAGCCCGCTGGATAGCAATAAAGCTCCTTGAGGAGGATAATGAGGTCTTAAATAGAGTAGCGAAGCAACCCAAGGGAGAAGCTGTAATAAGCCAGGTACAGAGCCTTAGGAAGGATCTAGAGAAGAGAGTCAGAGATCTTGAGTCCTACATTATTGAACGTAGGTATGAAAGAGCTTTAGATATAGCTAGGGCTGTAGTAAGGAAGATCGTTGCGCCAGCAATTTCATTAACAGATGCTATAGACTCTGTCCTAACGCATAAGGTCCTCGTAATACCATTCGCTCTCTCCATACTGTACCTACTATTTAGGTTCGCATTTGAGGTCTCAACACCTTTCGTAGACTTAATAGATGTAGCAGTTAATGTCTATATACATGATATCATCACAGGTATTACTACCCTACCTAAGTGGCTAACCTCACTCTTAGCTGATGGGGTCATTGCTGGCGTAGGTACGGTACTCACGTTCCTACCTGTTGTTGCATTCTTCTTTCTAGGTTTTGTGGTGCTTGAGGACTTAGGGTATGTAGCGAGGATAGCTTTCCTTGTGGATAAGCTGTTCAGTAAGTTCAGCCTACCAGGTAAGACGATCATTCCATTAATAATAGGCTTTGGGTGCAACGTCCCTGGCGTAATGGCTACTAGGACTATTGAGGATGAGAACGACAGGAAGACAGTGGCATTAATTGCTCCTCTAGCCTCTTGTAACGCGCGCTTGCCAGTCTACTTAGTAATAGGCGCTGCAGTACTGGGGTCATTCAGCAGGCTTTGCAGTGCTCAGTATGTATGCCTTAGGAGTACTCTTAGCACTACTTATGGGCTTCGCCTTCAGAAGGTTCCTCTTTAGGGGCCTAGTAGCGGCTTCGTCATGGAGCTCCCGCCTTACATGAAGCCTAATCCATGCAGTATAGCTATGAAGACTTGGGAGAGGACTAAGAGGTTCTTGTTTAAAGCAGGCACCGTCATATTTCTGGGAGTAGTGATAATATGGCTTCTCTCAGTAACAGGTCCTATGGGGTACTTAGGTCCAGACCATATAGAGGAAAGTTTTGCAGGAATAATCGGTAGATTACTCTCTTCAACGATATTCAAGCCTATGGGATGGGACTGGAGAGCATCTGTAGCACTGCTCTTCGGCTTCATAGCTAAGGAAGTCGTGGTGGGGACCTTCGGAGCTCTCTATGGTGTTGGAGAAGAGGAGACAGTAGCACATGCTATTGCAGGGCACCATTCCTTTACTCCACTTACCGGGTATATGGCCTTTGTACTGATATACGTCCCATGCATAGCTACCTTAGCAGCTATAAGGAGTGAGTTAGGACTGAAGTACACTATCCTAGCCCTAGTTTATGAGATCGTGTTGGCATTTGCTATAGCTCTCCTCATCGTTGCTGGAGGACACGTATTAGGAATTACTTAAGGAGGTGTGTAAACGTGGCTCACGTAGGTACAAGACACGTTAAGGTACTCAACCTATCAGTACTAACTGCTTTAGGGCTAGCGTACCTACTTACAGGCCTCATCTCAATCATTAATTGGTGCATCAGCCTCGCTAGCGCTAATTAGCAGCTCTACTCCAACTTCATACCTGGGGACTTAGGTTTCGCCTTAGTAGCTCTGACGGTAGGTGCTTCACTTACTATGTCTGCGTACTACGCCTTAAGAGGGGATCGAGCCACGCACTTAGCGGTCGTAGCATGCGGTACGTGGTTAGCCCAAGGTGCGCTAACGATTCAAGTCATGGTCGCTGCGGCTGCAGTGCTTGATGCTATAGTACTAGGTGAGGAGGTAGACTACTCAATCATTAGTGAACACTTACTGAGGATGGATGTGATACTTGGTTGTGTCATACTCCCTGTCTCAGTACTCTATACTTTAATGCTGAAAAAGATGATTAAACGTAGTAAGTAAGCTCTCAGAAATAGCTGTAAAGTGATTTATTTTTAAACAAAACTCTATGGTGTGTTTAATAAATTTATGCTTTATTGATCGAGAAATATTTCCTTCTTGGTATTTCTAAACCAGCTTATGTGTATTTAGTCTTTAGTGTGGATTCATTAGTTTCACTACAACTCATGGGCTTAGTTAAGGATAACGCCATAATCTAAAGTATGATCTCGAGTCCCCTACAGCATCCTTTAATATTCTCTTAATCTCCAACTCATCAAGCGTTACCTCTCTCGGAACACTCTTTACTAACTCCTCAATCACGTCTCCGTAACTACTGATGGCTTTCCCGAACCCGCTATACTCGCTAATAATAAACCAGTTGTGAGGTACCGGTATCACGTTGTACAGAATTCTCCTCCAGGCCTCGAGAAGTAGCCTAGGCCTCTTCATATAGTCTGCTGCGCACATGATCCTATTACCGACCTCCCTCCTTAAGCGGTCAAGCCACCTCATGCCCTCAATACTCCTAGCTATGTGGTGATCTATGATCACGTAATCAGCGTAGTCGGCGAGCCTCAAGGCATTACTTGCTGCTTTCCTAACTACGCTCTCCCTCACTGCACCACTTAATCTATAGAGTGGCGGTCCATCAGTAATCACCACCCTAGGGCTCCATGAACGCACCTTATCGATGACCTCATCAGCTAGTAATTGAGTATCAGATAGGTGGACTATGGAGTGTGGCGGCTCACCCACCTTCACCACCATAACCCGCGTACTCCTACTTAGGCCGTGGGGGTGAGTGCTTGAGAACTCTATTAATCCATCATTACTAGCGTACTCATCGTTAACATAGACTATTCTGCTCTTAAAGTACTCAGATAGCTTCTCGAACCTAGTCCTCTCGAACGGTGTTAGCTCACCATAATCCTTCATCCAGAGTAGAGCGTGATCATTCAACTTTTTCACAAGATTCAAGGAGAGTTGAAAGGGGTTAGCATTATATAGTGGGACGTGATCGCCGTGGAAGTGAGTCACTACTATGTCTGTAGCCCTATGCCAAAACGAAGTCAGTAGAACCTTGGTAATCTCTGAGAAAGCTGCCTGCAGCGGGTGGGGATGTAGCCCATAGCGCGTATACCCTAAAGCTACGCCAGGATCTATGAGTACAGACCGACTACCTAACTTAATGAAGCATGATAGCCCCCTCACACCTAGACTCTCACACCCAATCAGATACAGCATCATTAATTAAGCCCCCAAGACTAGGTGCTAACTCAGGGATTATGTCTATTTCGATTCGCTAAATTAGTCCAGCACTATGGGCTAAGCAGATAAGATCTTAATCCAGCGTACTAGACCCCTTGAGCTACCTCTGCTCACCCCTTCTATCCTACTAAATAGTGTGAGATTTGTTGGCAGCATTGGGTGGTATGACTATAGTTTTGCACCAAGATTAAGAGTGAAAAGTACTATGCCCCAGTATATGTAGCTGTACTATTTAAATGTGAAGAGGCGAGTTCACCGTGATGAATTTAGTAGTGTAGCTACCTTATAGACTATTCAAAAAGTATTGCTGCTACGATGGAACATGTTATTAGCTACTCATGCAATGAGTTTAGGAGCTATTTGGTTAGGTTCCCTATTACTAGTTGAAGAGGAGATCAATTCGATCATTAAACCTCCAAGAAACTATAAATTATAAGCAGTAAAAGCCTTAGAGCATCCTGTAGAGAGACCGTCATTATCACCGAGGATGAAGGTAAAGGAAGTCATAATATTTACGTAGGATGAGAATATGTGTGAACAGAAAATAAGTTCATATCTAAGTATGTTCAAGTATATAGTGCAAGACCTGGCGTGACGGGGCACCGAGAAAATATGGATGAATACGGCAGCAGATTATATCTTCATAAGGAAGCACACAAACCCAGAATCAGCTATAGTTGCGAAGAAAGAGTCCGTAATCACGGATGGCGTACTTGAAGTCCCTTGAAGTACTGGCGCCTTCTTCCTAAAGCACTCGCCATAACTTACTGCAGAGAGAGGTAGCATATGCAACCCATACATATGTGTATATGCCAAGGGTAAGACTTAATAACTGTGCAATAGCTCAAAAAATGGTGGTTAAGAAATGCCCACACATAAAGAGTGCATTAACTTCAGCAATGGCTACTGTAGGCTGTTTAACGTACCTGTAGACCCTGACGGGTCTTCATGCCCTAACTTTCAGCTAAGAAGCGCCGTAGTAGGTCGGGTAGCAGCCCCGGGAGGTTACAGCGGCTCAGTAGGTCATCCACCCATGCTGCCGTACGCTCTACCTCCACGGCAGAGGAGAGCTAGGAGGCGCTTAAGGCATAGGAGGGGAAGGCTACTAGCTGGTCTCTGGTGAAGGCCATGAAGTTAGTGATAGCTACACCAACTAGAGGCCGCAATGGCTTGGACGACGTCATTGACGAGGTATTTGCGAGGGCTCCGTACCTCACCATTATAGAGGCTTCAGAGGAAGGCTACACAGTTAGGGAAGTCATCGAGAACGAGTTTAAGGGTTTAAGTCACGGTGTAGGACCTATTATCGTGAAGCTCCTTAAGGATAGAGGAGTTAATGTGGTAGCGGCCCCCGAAGGAGGGTGTGGTGTAGAGCAACTGGTTCAAGAACTAGGTATTAAGCACTATGAGGTCGAACCAGGTACTAAGTAAGGGATGTAGTAGAGAAGATTATTAAGCAGATCTAAGGCACTAATTGACTTACGAACCAGAATACCTCCAATGCAGCGTAAATTCCATTATATACCTTAGCACTCACTAGCAAAACCACTTCCCTAGACTTACTCTACATCACATACTAGGACAGTCCCTCTACTTGCCTCTGCTCTTTCTCCCTTTTTACATCTAGTTAGCTTTAATCCAAGGTTCTTTGAATAAATAAGTGAAGAGTGTTCAAAATATCATTAGCAAATAATATTTCGTACCTAGCAGTCTGCTTAAAACCTAGATCTAGTCCATCGGCACCGGAAAACAGCGAAACTAATCTGTATTTTCCCAAATTTACTCTTTTGGGCTAGTGCTTGCGCGTTAGCAGCGCAGCGAGAACTGCCGCTATTACTATTACAGCGATGTGGCGGGCCCGCCGGGATTTGAACCCGGGATCTCCGGCTCCGAAGGCTGGCACTTATAAGCTTTTGTCCCATTAGTTGATGATAATCTGGGACAGTTAGGTATAGTTTTCATACATATTATCTGGTGTATGGGACAGTTGCTTTAAGTTTAGTCTCCTTTTTAGAAGGTTTATGAAGATCGAAGAATTATAAGGAGGGATGAATAATTCACTTATAAGGTAAATCGTGAAATTGAAGACTCTTAGCTTAATACTGCTCGTCGCGTTGGAGTCGCCCTCATAGGTTATCTATTTACATAACTATGACCCTCGTGCACTCATGGTTCTAGGTCCCCAGATAACTGTGGATATTCTTCCACCATAAGTGGTGGAGAAGTGGGCTAAGACTACCAAGAAGGAGGTTAGACAGGCGCACAACCTAGGAGCCCTTATAGATACCGGGGCATCGGTAACTGGCGTCGACGAGACTGTGCTTAACCAGCTGGGGTACCCACCTATAGGTGTATCTAGTCTAGCAACGCCCTCTGGGACTAGCCAGGCTGGTGTCTACATGGTGAGGCTAGTAATACCCTCCCAGAGAGAATCACGCTTCCCAGCAAACATACCAAGAATCATAATAGATAATGTTAGAGTGATAGCAGTAAAGCTAGACAGACAACCATACAAAGCACTACTAGGCAGAGACGTACTAAGCCGGATGATAATGGTCTACAACGGACCACAAGCACTAATAACACTAGGCTACTAAAGACCGTCAAACTTTCCAATTACTTAGTAGATTAAGTAATACTAGTTAAGATGTTTAGTTTTAAGTTAAACATAATAAAAAGGACTTTGAAAGATAAAGGAACCTCTAGATCTTCCTTAAGAAGGCCATGCGTTCTTTAACTTTTAATTAAAAATGGATTAATGGTGTAGTTAATATATCACAATAGTATAAATTAATATTCGGGAAATCATAATGCGCATAAAATCCTCAAACTCTGATAACGCGGCTAGAGACCTATGCCAGTTATTTCGGCTAGAACTAGGTTCAGTAGCTGTATTTAACGCAATCATGATGTTATAGCTCTACTTTATATCTCAAGCCTTATAATATCGCCTAGGGTTGTCTGCGGTTTCTGGGGTGAAGGTTTTTATAGGTTTGTGTATGGAAATGCTTCTTGGATGTAGGATTTGTGCTGTTAGCCCCCGATGGGTGTCCATGACCCCTATGCGGAGTGGTTTGTAGCCACGATGAAACATGGGGGTAGAGGCACAACCCGTCCCTGCAAAACCTACAATGACCCAGGATGGGAAACGGTAAGCCTGGCCACAATAAGATAATGAGGGTAGATTTCATACATGTAGAGGAAATCATTGACCGAAAATACATCTTATACATGGTAGCGTCATTAATATCCTAATGTCTAGCCTAGAAACACCCCATTGGGAAAAGGCTAATTGACCTAGAGAACGTAATTCATTGTAGGGTGGTGCGAGATTGTCTAAGATTATAAGAGTAAGATATGAAAAAGGCATGTTAAAGCCGTTGGAGCCTATAGAGCTTAGGGAAGGTGAGGAGGTTAGAATAAGGATTGAAGTGAGCTTGAAGGAGAGGCTAAAAGACCTTATTGGCGTCCTTGGTGAGTCCAGCGAAGAAGAACTAGAGAGGTATCTCGAGGAGGCTTGGCAACCGTGATTTTCGTGGATACTAATATACTCTATCACATTATCCATAAAACACCTAGAACAGACAAAGCATTAACTATATTGGAAGAGAACCATGGAGACTACGTTATTGACACAGTGGTTCACAACGAGATAATCTATGCCTCGACAATGCATTATCTAGAGCATAAACATGGAGTGAAGGGAGCTTACTCGGCTAGAAAGTGGATAAAGAGACATGGATATCCAAAAGAAGTAATTGATGCAGTTAGAGAACTTATTAAAAGACTAAACATAAGGCTAATATCGAGCATATACACCGAAGGGGAGCTTTACAAG
>Ga0180301_10001297_pt1 | contig 19696 bp, 21 predicted proteins | sample GuaBasSediGuay16_FD_121797 | JGI IMG/M metagenome (GOLD analysis project Ga0180301, IMG submission 121797) | Subseafloor sediment microbial communities from Guaymas Basin, Gulf of California, Mexico - Guay16, Core 4569-2, 12-15 cm | ecosystem: Environmental > Aquatic > Marine > Hydrothermal...
GAGCTTAAAGAAGGACGCCGTATTCTTGTAGGGGTACACATGGGAAGTTGGGAGCTAGTGAATAGTTATTTCGCTCTCAATATTCCCTGCGCCATTATTGTACGTCGCCAGAAAAACAAGGCCTTAGATAAATTCGTCAATCTCATTCGTCGGCGATACAACCTTAAGATTATTTATGAAGACGACTTAAAAGGCTTAGCCCGGATTATGCGTCAGAATATTAATTTAGGCCTCGTGTTTGATCATGGGACACGCAAGACTAAAATTTACGCCGATTTTTTCTCTCGTCAGGTGCCTGTGCCTATAGGTCCTCTGCGTCTGGCCTGGCGTTTTAAGAGAAAAATTATTCCGGTGGTAGTAAAACGCAAGGGCACTAAACATTTAATAAAATTATTTAGGCCAGTAGCTTTGGAAAAAGAAGAAGATTTTTCTCCTGTAGCAAATTACCTCAACCGTTGTTTCGAAGAATTTATTCGTGATAACCCTATCGGATTCTTGTGGGCTTATAAGCGCTTTAAAAGAGCCAAAGACGTCCAGCTGATAGTATTTAGTGACACAAAAGCCGGACACAGACACCAAGCTTTGTCTTTAGCAGAAATTATTTCCCAGGTTAGGCCTGCAAAAGTGAGACTAATTGAGCTAAGACTCAGGCGAGGGCAGAAAGTGGTGCTGGATATTGTTAATCTCCTGTTGCGTTCTCCTTCTAATTTAGGTTTTTGGGCATTGAAAATAATATTAGGCAAAAGTTTTAATGCTGTTTTTCATTACGGAGATATCTTTATTAGCTGTGGTTCTACCACGGCGAGTCTGGCGCGCTTAGTTGCTTTATTTATGGGCGCTAAGACCTTTCAGATATTACGGCCTAATAGTGCAAGGAAGAGATACGATTTAATAATTATTCCTGAGCATGATGAGTTTTCTCAGAGCAAAAATGTATTGCGGATAAAAGGAGCCCTGCATTCTATCTCTTCAGAAAAAGAGGAAAAAGCAGGAGACAGGCTGCGCAATTATCTCTGGCAGCAGAAGGATTTCTCTTTGAAAATAGGAATATTTATAGGTGCTCCCTTAAAAAAGTCCGCTTCTGAAAGAAGTAAGAAGGAATGTGAGAAGTTTATCCAGAACCTTAAGGCATTTTCCCTATCTGAAAGAGCAGGGCTGCTCATTACTACTTCCCGCCGTACGCCACTGTGGCTGGAAGAGAAACTGAAAGAGGAGTTTTCTCATTTCAGCCATACGCTGTTTCTTCTTATAGCCAATGAAAAGAACTATGATTTCGCTGCTTCCGGCATAAGAGCTTTATCAAGTGGCTTAATTGTCTCGGCTGATTCTATATCTATGATTACAGAAGCTGCTTCCTCTAGAGATACCTTTGTTATAGATTTGTTTTCAGCCGCCTCTCAAAGTCCTAAACACAAAAGATTCCTGGGCTCTTTACTTCAAGAAGGGTATGTTAGGCAGATAAGCGCCGATAGTTTGCCGCAGGAGCTTAAGGTGTGGCAGAGAAAAAAGAGTTTTTTAAAGTGTCTGGAGAATGATAAAATTGTTAGGGAGCACTTAAAGAAAATTTTAGGAAAATGACGGCAGAAGAGATAAGGAAAAAGATAAAAGATATTCGCAGTAGTCTACCTGCCGAGGTTATAGTAGAGGCTGCTGTAAAAGGGCGCCTGGTGCAGGAGATAGAAACAGCTATAGAAAGTGGCATAGATATAATAGGAGAGAATTATGTGCAGGAAGCCTTAATTCATAAGCAGGCGATAAAAAAGAAAGCCTCTCGCTGGCACTTTATTGGGCGCCTGCAGAAAAACAAAATCAATAAGGCAATTTTATTATTTGATATGATAGAGACATTAAGCAGCTGGGATTTGGCAGTAGCTCTTAACGAAAGGCTTAAGAAAACAAGAAAAAGAATAGATGTCTTAGTAGAAGTAAATATCGCTAGGGAGCCTCAGAAGAATGGCGTTTTTCCTGAAGAAACAGAGACTTTTGTGAAGAAACTCTCGCTTTTAGGCAATATTCAGGTAAAGGGCCTTATGACTATGGGGCCTAATTTAGAGAAAGAGGAAATGCGTCCTTATTTCAGAAATATGCGCCAGATATTTGAAAGAATTAGAAAGCTGTCTTTAGAAGGTGTAAAAATGGAATATCTTTCTATGGGTATGAGCTCTAGCTTCAAGGTGGCGGTGGAAGAAGGGGCAAATTTAGTACGTTTAGGAAGAGCTATTTTTGGTCCTCGCCCTGATTATTAACTGTTATGCCAATATATTGTTACCGGGCCAAGGAAAGAGAAAAAAGTTGTGAGTATTGTCGGCAAGGATTTGAAATATTTGAGAAGAAGAGGGCGGTATTGAAATATTGTCCCCGTTGTGGTAATGAAGTAGTAAAAGTATATGCGCCGTTTTCGGTGGGGTTTTCCCGGAGTGGCTTTGATCAGAAGGCTAAAGAGAAGGGATTCCATAAATTAAAACGGGTAGATAAAGGTAAGTATGAAAAAATATATTAAAGGGGGCAGGGAGAATGGATAAAGAGATAAAACAGATATTAGAGAAAGAGGAAGAAGCGCGGCAAATCAAGGCTGCGGCGGAAGCAAAAGCAAAAGAAACTATTCACCAGGCTCAAAAGAGGGCAGCCGAGATGGAAAGTGAGCAAGCAAAATTACTCTTGCAGCAAGAAAAAGAAGCTATAACCAGGATGGAAGCTGACTTAGAGAACAAGAAAAACGCCTACCAAAAAAGAGTTAAAGATGAAATAGATAGAGTAAAAGAGGTTTTTAGGGGACAGAAAAAGCAGATTGTTGAAGCAGTGTTTAAAAAAATATTAGGAGTTTGATGGCTGGACCAGCCCGCTATAGTTTTATTTTTTCCAAGGTCAAAGCTAAAGAAAGCCGTCTTCTTTCCTGTGAGCAGTTAAAGTCTCTTCTTAAAGCTGGGAACATATCAGAGCTTGCTTTGCAATTGGCCGGTACGTATTATGAAGAAATGTTTGCCTCAGAAATGGAGCCAGAAGAAAGGGAAAGAATTATTTGGGAGAAAGACATAACTTTACACAAGGAATTAATTAAGCATTTAAAAGGGAGAGAGAAAAAAATAGTGGAAATGTTTCTGGAGAGATATGATTTAGATAAGCTAAAGGCCATATTGCGGGTCTGGTTTAATAAAGACAAAGCTGGTGGGGTATCCTGGGTAAGTTCAGATATTTGTTTTCATTTTGATACTGAGAAGTTGCCGCGGGCAGCAAATATTAATGACTTTATTCTCCTCCTGAAAGATACTCCCTATATGAAGGCTCTGGCGGAAGCTAAAAGTGATTTTCAACAGTTTAATAATTTATTTTATTTAGAATGGGCTTTGGAAAAGGATTATTTGAAGCGCACCGTTTCCCTTATTAAAACTTTGCCTCTTTCAGAAAGAGCGGCGCTTATGAAAATCTGGGGATTGGAAATAGATATAGCCAACGTTTCTTTTATCTTGCGGACGAGAAAATATTACCGTGGCAGCAAAGAATTTCTTCAGCATCATCTTATCAGCGAGACGGGCAGGATTAAAGAAGAAGATATGCAAGAGGCATTTTTAAAAGATAGCTCAGACCTTCTGGAATATTTTCTAAGTAAATTACAGATAAGGTCCGGGGAGCCTCCTCTGTTGGCTTCTTCGGCGGGGGGAGAAATAGAATATTTACTTTTTTATATTCTTATGCAGAGAGCCAGGGCGGCTCTAGGAGGCTATCCCTTTAGTATAGCAGTAGTAGTAGCCTTTTTGGTGCTCAAGTACTTAGAAACGAAAAATGTAATATCTATTTTTTACTCCTGTCTTTATGGTTTAGATAGGACTCAGAAAGAGAGGCTGGTGATATGCTGAATTTTGTCCCCATGCGGGAAGTAAATATGATGGTTCTGAAAGAGGATATAGATAAAGTTACTGATTCTTTAGTAAAACTGGGTCTAATTCAGCTTCTAGATATAAAAGAAGTGAGCCAAGATTTATCTCTTCTTCATAAAGAGCCAGCCGCAGCCGAAAGAGAAAAATGTGCCGAGCTAAAGAGGAGAATTGAAGGTCTGGCTGAGAGATTAGAAATTAGGCTTCTGCCTCCTCAAGGCAAGGCGCTTAGGGATATAGATATGGCCCAGATAGAGAAAAAAGTTGTTTTTTGGGAGGAAAAGTCAGGGCCGCTTCTTTTAGAGAAGGAACGCATAGAGCGTCTTAAGAAAGAAAAAGAGGAAATTTATACCGAGATAAAAATGCTTCCCAGCTGGGAAATGAATCTGGCGCGCCGTTATTCCTATATATACATATCTTTATATGAAATAAAGGCCAGATACTGGGAGAATTTTCAACGTGAAATTTCCTCTTTGATTCATCTTTTGGTTCCTTATTTTCAAGATGGGGAAATAGTACGCTTTGTATTGGTAATAATGAAGAAAGACCAAGAATTTCTAGATACTCTCGTTAATAAGTATGCACTAAATAGAATAAAAACCCCTCCTAAGGATACTTCTTTATTGAAGCAGGAGATAGAATCAGAGATTAGGCATCTGGAGGAAAAACTAAGACAAGAGCAGGAGAAAATAGAGGCTTGGCGCCGAGAAATAGAGGTTGAGATGAGAGCAGTTTTTTTCTCTGTGAAAAAATGGCAGGCTTTCTGGCAGGCGCGAGAGTATTTCTCGCATAGCGATTATGTCTATTTTATCTCTGGCTGGGTAGCGGAGAAAAAGGAAAGGATATTGCGAGTGGCTCTTGAGAGAATTTGCGGGCAGAGATTGTTTTATGAAAGCCTCCCTGCTTCTGATATTTCTTTGGTAAAGAAAGGGCGCCTGAGGGTGCCGGTATTGTTTTCCCACCCCTTTTTCTTATCGCCGTTTGAAAATTTGGTAAAAATATACGGTGTGCCTGCTTATGGTATGATTGACCCCACGCTAATTGTAGCAGTGTTGTTTGTGCTTATGTTCGGAGCGATGTTTGGCGATTTGGGTCAGGGTATAGTGCTACTGTTGGCTGGCTTATTACTGCGGCGTCAGAAAAAGGAAATTATAAAAAAGAGCGGGGTTATTATTAGTTTAGCCGGTATGGCGGCAGCAGTTTTTGGCCTATTTTACGGAAGCTTTTTTGGCTTTGAGAATGTACTACCGGCTTTCTGGCTTAGGCCTCTTAAAAACATAAGCTATCTTTTTAAACTTACGGTTGCTTTTGGGGTACTGGTTATTTCCGGCGGAATAATAATTAACATAATTAATAATTTAAGATTTAGAGATTACCGCCGTTTGTTTTTTGGCAAAGCCGGATTAATTTCGGGTGTAATTTATTGGGCTTCTTTAGGGGTAGTAGTTAGATTCATAGCAGGCTTGAGGAATCCTTTCTTTGATGCTTGTGGCATAATTTTGTTCTTGAGTTTGATGGTTTTTTTAGGCGAGAGGTTTTTAATACAGAAAGGCGGTGAGGAAGAAAAAGAGAAAAAATCTGCTCTGGCTTATATTTTTGAAAAATTAATGGAGATATTTGAGATATTCTTGGGGTATTTGACTAACACGCTATCTTTTATCCGCATAGCCGCCTTTTCTTTAGCCCATATCGGCCTCTTCGTTGCAATATTTAGCTTGGCTGATATAATAAGAAAGGCTTCCGGCAATAGTTGGGGCGCAGGATTAGTAATAGTCTTCGGCAATATATTTATAATTTTCTTAGAAGGACTGGTAGTTACTATCCAGGTACTAAGACTTGAATATTACGAGTTTTTCTCTCGTTTTTTTAACCGCCAGGGAGAAGAATTCAAACCCTTAAGGGTAGAGGAGTCTTGAGTGTTTAAAAAGAAGGAGGCGAGTATGGCTAAGAAGAAAAGAGTCACGAAGCAACAAATGTTTTGGGCGGCTTTTTTGCCGGCTTTTTTGGCGGGTCTTATTTTTATTGCCCATAAGAGCCTGGCCGCCGCGGCAGGAGGAGTAGATAGCAGCATAGTTAAGTGGGGATTTTTGGCGGCTTCTATTGCTACGGGCTTGAGTTCTTTAGCGGCAGGAATTGCCGTGAGTTATGTGGGCTCGGCTGCGGTAGGAGCAATTAGCGAGAAGCCGGAGATTACAGGCAAGGTTTTAGTTTTTGTAGGATTGGCGGAAGGGATTGCCATTTACGGTTTAATTATTTCTATAATGATTCTCGGCCGGATTTAATGAGAATTTACGCTTTACTGGATAGAGATACAGCTTTAGGATTTAAGCTTGCAGGGGTAGAGGTATATGAAGTAAAAAATAGGGAAGATATAAAGAATCTTTTCCCCTCCTCGCTTTTACTTAAAGACGTGGGAATTTTATTAATTAGCGAGGAGTTGGCAGAGGTGGTGCGGGAGGAGATAAATATTCACCTCTATAGTGGCAAGTTTCCTATTGTGGTGGAAATTAGGTCTTTTAGGGGGAAGGAGAGAAAGAGAAAGAATATAGATGAATTGATAAAGGATAGTATTGGGATATCAGTATAGAGAGAAAGAAATATGAGCAGTGAGAATAGTGTTGAAGTAATCTGCCGCCAGATTGAAACTGCTGCTAAGAAAGAAGCAGAGGAGATAGTGGAAGCGGCCCGGCAAAAGGCAGAGTCTATACTCAAAGGGGCAGAAGAAAAACTCAAAGAAAAAGAAGAGCTCTTTGGAAGAAAAATAGATAAGCTCAGGCAGGAGAAAGAAAAAAGCGTTTTATCTTATCTAAGACTGGAGGAGAAAAGGGCTAGACTATCTAGTTTTGAGGAGGTATTTAGGGAGGTTCTGGCTTCTTTAGAAGAGGAAAAAGAAAATTTCCGCCACGGGTCTCTTTACCGCGACACTCTTAAGCAGCTGGCTAAAGAAGGCGTGGAGGTTTTAGGCCAGGAGAGAATAAGAGTGATTGTTTCCTCCCACGAGAAAGAGGCTCTGGGCGAAGAGCTTAAGCCGGAGCTAGAGGAATTTTTAAGGCAGTCTTTTTCTTTTTTGAAAGAGATAGAGGTGGTTTTTTCTGATGTTTACTCAGATTTAGGAGCTGTGGTAGAAGAGAAAGAAGGAAGGGTTTTATTTGATAATACTTTCTCTCAACGCCAGAGGCGGGCCTATAACGAAATAAGAAAGATAGTCTACGAGAGACTCTATGGAACTTAGTATTGTTGGCAGAGTAAGGAAAGTGAGCGGGCCGGTAGTAGAATGCTATCGGATGCAGGCCGCCAAAATGTTTGAGCTAGTAGAGGTAGGTAACGAACGCCTCATTGGTGAGGTGGTGCACTTGGAGGAAGATAGAGCGGTAATCCAGGTTTATGAAGATACTACTTCCCTGCGTCCGGACGCTGTAGTTTATGGTTCAGGTATGCCTCTTTCGGTAGAATTAGGTCCAGGGCTAGTAGGTGCTATTTATGACGGGGTGCAAAGGCCTCTGGATTTAATAAGAGAGAAAGAGGGGGAATATGTAAAAAGAGGCGTCCATTTTCCTGCCTTGGTGCGCAGGAAGAAGTGGCACTTTATACCGGAGGTTTCTTGCGGCAAAAGAGTAAAAGGAGGAGAGATACTGGGCAGAGTGCCTGAGACAGAACTGGTGGAACATCGCATTCTTGTGCCACCGCAAGTAGAGGGAGAAGTAGTAAAAATTGTTTCCGAAGGAGACTATACTTTAGATGATACCATAGCGGTGTTAAAGGAAGAAAATAGAGAGATTCCTCTTTTTATGTTTCAGCGCTGGCCGGTACGCACAAGACGTCCTTACCGCCAGCGGCTGGCCTTAAAATATCCTTTAATTACCGGCCAGCGTGTGATTGATATACTTTTCCCCGTAGCTAAAGGAGGCTGTGTGGCGGTTCCCGGCGGTTTTGGTACAGGTAAAACTATGATTCAGCATCAATTAGCCAAATGGTCTGATGCGGATATTGTGGTTTTTATTGGCTGCGGCGAGAGAGGCAATGAAATGACCGATGTACTAATGAGCTTTCCTAAACTTATAGATCCCCGTAGCGGCCGCCCCCTTACGGAGCGCACGGTGTTTATTGCCAATACTTCCAATATGCCGGTAGCGGCGCGCGAGGCATCTATCTATACCGGAATTACCATTGCGGAATATTTTCGTGATATGGGATACAATGTAGCAGTTATGGCTGATTCTACCTCGCGCTGGGCCGAAGCGCTGCGGGAGCTTTCCGGGAGAATGGAGGAAATGCCGGCTGATGAAGGGTTTCCCGCCTACCTGCCTACACGCTTAGCAGAATTTTACGAGCGGGCGGGAATGGTTAAGACTCTTTCCGAGAGGGAGGCTTCGGTTACAATTATTGGTTCTGTTTCGCCTCCCGGAGGGGATTTCTCAGAGCCCGTAACTCAACATACCAAACGTTTTATCCGCACCTTCTGGGCTTTAGATAGAGATTTAGCTAATGCCCGTCATTATCCCTCTATCAGTTGGATGGAGAGTTATTCGGAATATATCGCTGATATTGCACCCTGGTATGCAGAAAATATCAGCAAAGAATGGTTAGACTGTCGTAATAGTATTATGGAATTGATGCAGAAGGAAGCCAGACTCCAAAGTGTGGTAAAACTGGTAGGGCCGGATGTTCTGCCTGATACTCAGAAGCTTATTCTAGAGACGGCACTTTTGTTCAAGACTGCCTTTCTGCAGCAGAATGCTTTTGATAAGATAGATACTTACGCTCCCGCTCTCAAACAGTTTAAAATGCTTAAGATAATAGTAGAATTCTATCGTCGGGGTCTGGAGGCAATACGGGCGGGGGTACCGCTGGTGTTTCTGAAGAAGATAGCGGCTTATCGTAAGATAACCCGCATGAAATTTTCTGTCGCCAATGAGGAGCTGGAAAAGCTGGATGAAATATATGAAGAGATGAAAGAAGAAATAAAGGAACTAGCAGAATGAATGTTAGGGGCGAGAGGGAATATCGCGGCCTAAATGAAATAGTAGGCCCCCTGGTTTTTATTAAAAATATCCACGATGTTGGCTATAACGAGTTGGTGGAAGTAATTGATGAGGAAGGCCACAGGCGTCTAGGTATAACTTTAGAAGTAGAAAAAGGTGCGGCCCTGGTTCAGGTTTTTGAGGGGACAGCCAATTTAGGTCTTAAGTCCTCTCGCCTGATTTTTAAAGAGAGGCCTTTAGATTTAGGAGTTTCGGAAGAGATGCTGGGAAGAATCTTTGACGGGCTGGGCCGTCCTCAGGATGGTTTTGGCTTAGGTAAGGAAGAGGAACGGAGAGATGTTTCCGGCTTAGCTATTAATCCTACGGCTCGTGCCTATCCGGAGAAGTTTATTCAGACAGGGATTTCTGCCATTGATGTTATGAATACTTTGGTAAGGGGGCAAAAATTGCCCATTTTCTCCGGCGCCGGTCTTCCCCATGACCGCCTGGCGGCGCAGATTGTGCGTCAGGCAAAAATCGTAGACGAAGATTCTAACTTTTGCGTGGTGTTTGCCGCTATGGGCATAAAATACGATACGGCCCGCTTTTTTATTGACAGTTTCCGTCAGAGCGGCGTTCTGGAGAGGGTAGCCATTTTTTTAAGTCTGGCCGATGCTCCTTCTATTGAACGCCTGGCTACGCCGCGTTCCGCTCTTACTTTGGCAGAGTTTTTAGCTTTCCGTAAGAATTATCATGTTTTGGTGATTATGACAGATATGAGTAATTATTGTGAGGCTTTGAGAGAGGTCTCTACTCTGCGGGGAGAAGTTCCCGCGCGCAAAGGATATCCGGGCTATCTTTATAGTGACCTGGCTTCCTTATACGAGAGAGCTGGCCTGGTAGCTAGTGCTACGGGTTCTATCACCCAACTTCCTATCCTTACTATGCCCAATGATGACATTACGCATCCCGTGCCGGATTTAACCGGCTATATTACGGAGGGGCAGATTGTTCTGGAAAGAGAACTGGCTCAAAAAGGAGTTTATCCTCCTATTGCTGGACTTCCTTCTCTCTCGCGCTTAATGAAAGACAATGTAGGAGAAGGTAAAACCCGCTCTGACCATCCCCATCTGGCCAGCCAGCTCTTTGCTGCCTATTCTCATACTAAAGACGTGCGGGCACTGGCGTCGGTAATTGGAGAAGAAGAGCTAACTCCCTTAGATCATATTTACCTTAAATTTGGTGAGGCTTTTGAGAAAAAGTTTCTTTCCCAGGATTATGAAGAAGAAAGAAGTATTTATGAAAGTCTTGATTTAGGCTGGAGAGTCTTGTCCATCCTGCCTAAAGAAGAGCTGCATCGCATAACTGGAGAGGAAATAGAAAAATATTATGGCCGATAATTATGGCTAAGTATAAGCTGGCGCCTACTAAAACTAATTTATTAAAAACTAAAAGAAGCTTTGCTTTTGCTTCCGAAGGCCACAGCCTCTTAGAAAATAAAAGAGAAATACTTATTGCCGAGTTGCTTAATTTGAAAGAAAGAGCTAAAAAGGCCGAAAGTGAATTCGGCCAAGCTCTAGAAGCTGCCTATGGTGCTCTGCAGCAAGCAATTGTTAAAGAGGGCCGGTTGTCTTTAGGAGAATTGGCTTGTGCTTCTAATATAAGATATGAGGTGAATATCGGTTCTCACAAAGTAATGGGGGTTGATTTGCCGCGCCTAAATATATCTTCGTCTGCCCGCGCCCCTTTCTATTTCCCTTATAGAATGAGCTTGGCTGTAGATGAGGCAATGGTCAAGTTTAGAGAGTGCTTAAATCACCTGGCTCTATATGCTCAGTACCGTGTAAGCATTTTACGTCTGGCACGAGAAGTGAAAAAAACTATGCGGCGGGTAAATGCTTTAGAGAAAATATATTTGCCCGATTACAGAGAAACAATTTCCTATATAGAAGCTTTCTTGCAGGAGCAGGAAAGGGAGAGTTTTTTCATTCAGAAACTCATTAAAAAGAAAATGAAGGGGGAATAAAATGGCAAATGAGCCTGAGTTTAGGAGAATCCTTCTTTATCTTAATGGCAGTGAAGAGTCATTTTTAGCCTTGCGTTATGCTTTGTCTCTGGCTGAGCTTACGGGAGGGGAGCTATTGGGGGTTTATGTAGTAGATGAGAAGACTTTGGCAGAGCTTACTAAAGCCAAGGTTTTTGTGGAGAAGGAAGAGCAGGAATATGAACAGGACCTGATAAATGATGGGAAAAAATTTCTTAAGTTTTTAGAGAAACAGGCGGCTAAAAAGAATATTAAGGTAAGTACTTATCTTTTGCGGGGCATAGTACATGAGGAAGTAGTGAAAAAGGCGCAGGAGCTTGGGGTTGATTTGTTGGTGATGGGGGAATTAGAAGAAGCCTTAAGCCGCAAAGACTCATTCTACGACGAAGAAGAAAGAATCTTTCGCGAGGCTCCCTGTCCTGTCCTCGTAGTCAAAGAATAGAGCTCTTCTGTTAACCCTTTTTGTCCACCCGTCGGGTGGACAGAGGTTAAGACAATTCTTTATATTATTCTAGAAGACATAAAAGGCAAAGTGAGTTCCTGGTTGTAAGGCAAGAGCAGTTTTGATAGAATGAGTTTACAGAGAGGAGGAGTAATGGATAATATTACGAATCTGGAGAAGTTAAATCCTGTGGTGAAGAAAGTGCTTCGGCCTTATCTAGAAAATTTTATCCGCCTCAACGCGGACAACCTTTTGTCTTTAATGCTTTACGGAAGTGCTACCGGAGAAGACTTTGTTGCGGGGGTATCTGATATTAATATTTTGGCGGTATTTAAGAGGGTGAGGCTGGAGGATTTAAAGAAAAATCTTAAACTGATAGCGGGAGGACGCAGGAAGAATATTTCTGCTCCTCTTATCTTAAGTCGTGCGCATATTGATACTTCTAAAGATACTTTTCCCATAGAGTTCTTAGAGATAAAAGATAACTACCTGCTTTTATATGGAGAGGATATCTTCTCAGGAATTGTTATAGACCAGAAATATCTACGGCTTTTTTGCGAGGAGCAATTAAAGGGAAAACTTATCCGTATCCGCCAGACTTACTTAGAAAAAGGGCTAAAGAAAAAGGGAATTGAAGCGATATTAAAGCGCTCCTTTAATTCCCTTTTCCCTGTCTTCCGCTCGCTCTTACGCCTTAAAGATATTACTCCTCCGGCCCATAAAGAGGAAGTTATAGTAAAACTGGAGGAGGTCTTCGGCATAAAGGCAGAACTTTTTATTGCTTTATTGAGAGACAAAAAGAATGATGAAAAAATATCCGGCCGGGACATAGAAGAATTCTTAAGGGATTACTTAGAAGAAATAGAGAAGATGGCTTATATTGTAGACAAACTATGAGAAGATTAAGCTGGTACCTTTTATCCTTGGTTTGCCTTTTGCCCACTATGTTGTGGGGAGCAGTTAAGTTTCCTTCTTATAGCGGTTTTATAAACGATTATGCCGGAGTGTTGTCGCCAGAGGCAAAAAGAGAAATGGGTTTAGCTGCCAGTTGGCTGGAAGAGAAAAGCGGCGCCCAGATTGCTGTAGCGATTCTTCCTCAAATCTATCCTTACGATATTGAGACCTATGCCGTTAAATTATTTGAGCAGTGGGGGGTGGGGCAAAAAGGCAAAGATAACGGCGTATTGATATTAGTGGCTTTGCGGGAGAGGAAGGTAAGAATAGAAGTAGGCTATGGCCTGGAAGGAGCAATTCCTGATGTTTTAGCTAAAGAGATAATTGAACAGAATATCCTTCCTTATTTCCGGCAGGGGGATTTTTCCCAGGGACTGCTTGCGGGGTTTATAGAGGTAGTAAAACTGGTAGCCAGAGAGTATAGTTTAGATTTTTCTTCTCAGAAAATTTCCTCAACTCCCCTACCCCTTTCTTCTGTTAAACATAAGCCTTCGGCTTTACGCTTGATTTTTGCTCTTCTATTCTTTCTTTTATTCTTGGGGCGGGGATTTTTCTTCCCTTTTTTCTTTTTTCCTCTAGGAGGGGGATTCTGGTCAGAAGGAGAAGGAGGTTTTGGGGGAGGCTTTGGCTCTTTTGGAGGATTTGGCGGCGGGCTTTCCGGCGGCGGTGGAGCTTCGGGAGGATGGTAGTAAAAGAGAACAAATAACCAAGAGGGGGGAGTTATATGAGTAAAGGATGGGGGCTATTCTTAATTGTGGCGGCAGTTATAGTTTTGGGAGGAGGATGGTTCATAAAAAATCTTAATGTGCCGGTAGTCTTAGACGAAGAAGTTAATAATGCCTGGGCACAGGTGGAAAATCAGCTGCAAAGACGCAATGACCTTATACCGAATCTGGTCAGTACCGTAAAAGGCTACGCAAAGCATGAAAACCAGACACTTATGGAGATAACCCGCCTCAGGAGCCAGTGGGCAAAGTCTGCCAGTATAACCGATAAAATAAAAACAGCCAATCAGATTACTGCTGCCTTATCCAAGCTTATGGTTATTAGTGAAAATTATCCCCAGCTTAAAGCCAACCAAAACTTTTTAGGTTTACAAGCACAGCTGGAGGGTGCGGAAAACAGAATTGCGGTAGAGCGTATGCGTTATAATGAAGCAGTAAAGCGTTTTAATGCTTACCGCCGTACTATTTGGGGAGGTTTTTTCTGCCGTCTGCGTGGCCTGAACCAGCCAAGGGAATATTTCAAGGCAGAGGCTTCTGCCGGGAAAGTACCGAGAGTAAAGTTCTAAAAATTTCTCAATAAAACCAATATTGACAGCTACTTTTATTGACAGCTACTTTTACTCAGAGTAAAATGAATATCAGCAAGATAGGGGGAAAAGGAAGAAGAAAAGGCGAGGGATAAAAAAAGGTAAAGGTAGAGGTATTTTTAAGTGTTTTTTATTTTAGGTTTGTTAAGTTTGCTGCCGGTACGTTTCACTTTTGCTCAAGATACGGTAATGATTGGTTTAGACGTTTCTCTCACCGGTTCTTATGCTGACCGGGGAGCAGATGAACTTAAAGCTTATAAGCTGGCGATTGACGAAAATAATTCTCAAGGCGGCATATGGTAGAGAAAATTGTAAGAGAGATTGGTAAGGCGGTGGAGTTAGTGCTAAGGGAGAAAAACCAGGCCATAGAGGGAAGGAAGATTGCAGAGTCTCCCGCCACTCTTCAGAAGAATATAATAGAGACAGCTAATCACGCTAAAGAGCCGGTGGTTAAGATTGCCGGTTTTGTACCCCGCCGACTTGAGGTCACCGGAAAAGTAATGCAGTCTCTGTGGGAAGTGGCAGATGTAGCGGAACACGATGCTACTTCTACTTCTCAAGTTTCTTCCAGTGCTCAGGAAGTTACTGCTTCTATGGAGGAAATGACTTCAGAAGCCACTGAGCTTACCCGCACTGCCTCAGAACTAAGAGATTTAGTAGGCCAATTCAAAATAGAATAAACCAGAAAGGAGGAGCAGAATAATGAGGATAAGAAAAACCTTTACCTTGACAGGAGTACTAATTGCGGTAGTCATTCTGGCTATTTTGGTAACTATTGGGTTTCCTCTTTATCTGAATGCTGTAGAGAATGCCAGAGCCAAAGTATGTGCTACTAATCTTGAGGTGTTAAAGGCGGCCGTAGAGACTTATGGCGTGCAGGAAGGAGCGTTGCCGGGGAGTCTGAGTATGCTGAGGCCGGTTGATATTAAAAAAGCCTGGGCGAAAGTTTTTCAGAAAGAGAATCCGTGGTTAATAAAACTGGCCTATTTCCTTGTAGACTTTGATAAAAGAGGACTGGCCTATGCCCGCAACGTATCTTTCCGCCGCTTTGTAGCCGCTGACAGCAGAGTGTTTGAGTGTCCTGACGATAAAAACGGTCCACCTTCTTACGGAATAAACAGCGCTATTGCTAATTTGAGCTGGCGTGACTACGAGAGACTTTCTTCCAGTATATGGATTATAGCAGATTGCGATCATGAGGTATGTAAGACGCCGGTAAGACGGCACTTTTCTCATACCCGATACGGTAAAAAATGGTTTTATCAATTTGTAAAGAAAAATGGCAAGTTGGGCCGCGGTGGTAATGGGGGAGGAAAAGGACATGGTAAAAAAGGACATGGTAAAGGTAAAAAACATGGTAAGGAATAAAAAAGCATACCGCAGAAGAGAAATGCAGAAGTTTCTGGAGGCGCAAAGTTGTTTCTTTAGGAGGATATTCGGACATAGAGAGAGGATAGTGTCCCGGTAATAACTAATAAGAAAATTCCAGAGCATTCCCTGCTTATCAAGTACGAGTAAAAATAATAATAATAAGGCTTTGACCTTACAAGAGCAAAGCGGACAGAGAAAGACGAGATTCTAAGTTTAGCGGGGACCCTCATCCCCCTTTTTTCTTAATGCTTGCTAGCAGCAATATTATCCTTTATAATATTTATCCTAAAGCTCTTATAGATTCCTATTTATGAGGCATCAAAAAATAGCAGTTTTTTTCTCAGGCAGTTTATTGTTCTTTTTTGTACTTTCTTTCTTTTTAGTACTTTTGAGCGATAAAATATGGTTCTGGGAAAGTCTTAATGACAGGGTATGCCGCTTCTTCTATAAAGCTAATCTCAACCTAAATAACAATTTAGTCTTAGTAGGAATAGACGATTATTCTCTTTCTCATATAGCGTACCGCTGGCCCTGGCCCCGCTCAGTGTACGCTAAACTTCTTGATAAACTCTCGCAGGGAGGGGCAAAAGTAGTAGCTTTTGATTTGGTATTTACGGGCCAAGGAAGTTCTTCTCCAGATGATTTGAAATTTGCTCTTAGCCTTAAACACTCAGTTTCTCCTGTTCTTCTTGCTTATTTTATCTCTCACTCTCAGAAGAGGATTTTGCCTTTACAGATGTTCCGTGAATATGCTGACTATTCTCCTATTAATACTCCTTTAGACCGAGATGGCAAAGTAAGAAGAGTGAGACTCCTGCAGCGCGAGAGAGACTTCAGCGACTATTCTTTTGGGTTTAAGGCTTATTTGCTTTTTTCTCATAGCCAGCCGAAGATTTATAAAAATCGCCTCCTTATAGGTGAAAGGATGATTACGCTCGGCCCTAAAGGCGAGGTTCTTCTTAACTTTCTTTTGAAGCCTTCCGATGTTAAAACAGTATCTTTTTATGCGGTACTGAAAGGAGAAATAAAACCCCAGGTATTTAAGGATAAGGTAGTATTTGTGGCGCCGCTGGCTAAAATTATTCACGATAAAGTAAATACTCCCTTAGGAGAGATGCCAGGAGTTTTTGTCCATATAAACACTTTCTATCAATTTCTTACGGGACGCTTTGTGCGTATTTCGCATATATTAGAGGTGAGTCTGTTTGTGCTGGTGCTTTTTATTATTTCTGCCTCCGTTTATTATTTTGGTTTTCTTTTTAGTTTTCTTATCTTTCTCAGTAGCATAGTGCTTTTATTTTGGCTCGACGTTTTTTTGGGTTTCGCAGGCTTGAGATTCTCATGGGGGGCGATCACGGTTTTCTCTTTTGGTTATTGGATAGTGATCAATGTATTTAAGTATATATATATTCTTTCGGCTCTAGTTAAAATTAAAAATAAAGCAGTTAAAGACCCTCTTACTGGCCTTAATAGCCTAAGGTACTTCTATTATCTAGCCAGTTTTCGCTTGAAACATATTCATTTGAGAAGGAGATATTATCTGGTAGGCTTATATTTAAAGAACCTAAATAGAAAAAGGAAAGAGTTTTCTTTTTCTAAGTTAAAAGAAATGTGGGGAGAGATATCTTCCTATCTTAATACAGAGGGGATATGGGCTCGCTGGGAAGAAGAAATAATTATCGGGCTTGTAGGTACAAGGAAGAATGATTTAGAGGAGAGATTGAAACAGATAAAGGCTTATTTAGAAGAGGCAGGAAGAGATTTAGGCCTGGCCCATCTGGAAATTAAGGCAGCCTTTACTGGTTTGAGGCATTATTCTGATCTAGCGGCTTTAAGTAAGAAGATGGCTGAGGAGCTTAGGAATAGAGATGATAATATTTTTTATTTGAAAGAGGAGAAAAACAGGTCTGCTTCTCTTCATTATCAGGATAGCTTAGAGATAATAGATAGAGATATAGAGAATAAGAATATTTATCTCCTTTCTGCCCTGGAGAATCTGGAAAAAGAAAAACAAAAAGCTGAAGAGGCTTATCTAGAAGTTATTGCCTCGCTGGTTAATGCTTTGGAAGAGAAGGACCCCTATACGCAGGGACATACAAAACGAGTTTGCGATTATGCGGTAATGTTGGCGGAGTATTTAAACTTGCCTGCGGCAGAAGTTGATAATATTAGAAAGGCGGCCCTTCTGCACGATATAGGAAAAATTGGCATACCTGATAGTATTTTAAATAAGAAGGGTTCTCTTTCGGAAGAGGAGTTTACGATTATTAAGCAACATACTGTCATGGGGGTAAAGATCTTGGAGCCCATAAAACACCTAAAGCCAGTGATTAACTACATCCTCTATCATCATGAACGCTTTGACGGACGTGGTTATCCCCATGGGCTTTCCGGGAATATGATTCCGCAGGGAGCCCAGATTATTGCTATAGCTGATAGTTTTGATGCTATAACTTCGGGGCGTTCTTATAAGGGAGGGGTCTCTTTTAAAGAGGCAGGGGAAAAGCTTAAAGAGGCGCGCGGCAAGCAATTTTCTCCCTTCTTAGTGGACAAGTTTATAGAGGCCTTGCAAAAAAAAGGCTTCTTGGATTAAAAAAATATGGAGAGAGTAAATTTAGGTAAGACAGAGATTAAAGTTAGCCGTATTTGTTTGGGAACATGGGCGTGGGGAGGAGATAAATGGTGGGGAAGGCAGCAAGACAGAGACTCAGAAGAAGCATTTGAGGCTGCTCTGGCACGAGGCATAAATTTTATCGATACAGCTCCTGTATATGGATTTGGCCGTGCGGAAAAAATACTAGGACGTCTTCTGCGCCAGAAGAGAGAAAATGTAGTATTGGCTACTAAAGTGGGCTTGCGTTGGCAGGGAGGTAAAATCACTATTAATCTAAAACGGCAGAGTATGCAGGAGGAGTTAGCAATGTCCTTACAGCGCCTCAATACAGATTATATTGATCTTTACCAAGTACACTGGCCGGACAAAGATACTCCTTTAGAGGAAACGGCTGCCGTAATGGGCGAGTTTTATGAGAGGGGTGTGATAAAAGCCGTAGGCGTGAGTAATTTTTCTCTCTCTCAGATGGAAGAATTTATGAAATATTGCCCTCTGCACTGTCTCCAGCCTCCTTATAATATGTTTCGCAGAGACATAGAAGAAGATATAATTCCTTTTTGCCGCACTCATAATATAGCTATGATTACTTATGCTTCCTTAGAAAGCGGTATATTGAGCGGCAAGTTCTTTTTTGGCTTGCCGCTACCAAATGATCTAAACCGGCGCCGTAATCCCAACTTAAAGCCCCCTCTCTTTACTATTAACAAGAAGTATATAAAGAAATTAAAAGAGGTTATTTCAGACTATCCTGTGAGCTTAGCCCAGCTGGCTATTGCCTGGATTTTGCACCAAGCCGGTATTACCTCAGCTATTGTGGGCTGCCGCAATGCTTATCAAGCAAGAGAGAATAGTATGGCCGCAGATGTGAGTCTTCCTTCTTCTACCTGGGAAAAGATAGAGAAGATACTACAACAACGTACCAGAGAAATTAGCTTGCTAGCCTAATTAAAATGAGACTTTTTATTACTGGTTCTACTGGTTTTATTGGCAGACACCTGGTGCGGCGCTTGAGTCAAAGAAGAGAAGATGAATTGTTTGTCTTGGTACGCAATACCAGCTCCCTTAACCTTATTCCTTCCGCGGTCCATATATTACGTGGCGACATCTGTGATTTTTCTTCTTGCCAGAAAGCATTAGCCTATTCTAAGCCCGATATCCTATTTCACTGCGCCGGATTTGTGGGAGAAGACAGAAATCTTCTGTGGCGGATTAACGTAGAAGGCACAAAGAATATAGCCGAAGCTGCTTTTAAAGAAGGGGTTAGAAGGGTAGTTTATTTAAGTTCCGTCAGTGTAAATTCTGCTAATCCTTCTTTGCCGCTGAGAGAAGAGGACCCTTTTCGTGCTTCCAATCTATACGGCGAAAGCAAGATAGCCGCCGAAAAGATAATCTGGAAATATGCTAAGGAAGGTCTTAATGTAGTGGTATTGCGTCCCTGTATGGTTTACGGCGAAGATGAGCCGCATATGTTGGGGACGATATTATGGTTGTTAAAAAGAAGATTGTATCCTATAATAGGAAAGGGCAACTGGCGCTGGCATCTTCTTTATGTAGAAAATCTAGTAGAGGCAATGTTGCTGGCATCGAAGATAGATTATAGTGGTCCTTATAATATTGCAGATAGAGGTGCTCTTACGGCACAAGAGGTATTTGCTTTAATGGCGGAAGTATTAAAGGTACCTCCTCCCTGGCATTTGCCGAAGAAAATAGCTTATGGTTTAGGCGGGGCAGCAGAAGTGCTAAATAAGGCAGGGTTCCGTATTCCTTTTTCCCGGCGCAGTGTAGATTTTCTCAGTAAAGACCGCCTTTATAGCATAGAAAGAGCTGTAAAGATTATGGGATATAACCCACCGTGGAATGTAAAAGAGGCCTTATGTTTGAGCGTTGAGCGTTATTGTGCTGACCATTATGCCTGAAGCAAAGTTAAAAGTAAAGTTGTTAGCAGTTACGCCGCAGGCTCTCGATGTAATATACTCTGCTTTCCGACAGTGTTACAGCCCTAAATATGCCGCGGATATTCTGAGGGAGAAAATTTCGCAGTCTGCGAAAGAAAAATTTGTCAGAAGAGTTTTGTCTTCCGGACATGAAAGTCCTCTTGAACATGTAAGCTTTACTTTTTCTGTGGC
>Ga0180301_10001299_pt1 | contig 19683 bp, 19 predicted proteins | sample GuaBasSediGuay16_FD_121797 | JGI IMG/M metagenome (GOLD analysis project Ga0180301, IMG submission 121797) | Subseafloor sediment microbial communities from Guaymas Basin, Gulf of California, Mexico - Guay16, Core 4569-2, 12-15 cm | ecosystem: Environmental > Aquatic > Marine > Hydrothermal...
GGTGGAGTTTCCGTAAACTCCAAAAAATAATTGAATATAAAGCTAAGCTTCGCGGTTTAAAGGTTATTTATGTTGATGCTAAGGGTACTTCTCGCACATGCCCGATATGTGGGGCAAAACTAAGCCCAAATGGGCAGTACAGAACCCTGAAATGTAAAAAATGTGGTTTAAAGGCAGATAGAGACATTATAGGAGCATGGAACATTAGGTTGAGAGGATTAAAACAGATAGATGTGGCGAGCCCCGTTCCCGCCGAAAGCCCCTCAATGAAACCAGAGAGGGGAAGACTCCCCGCTACAAATGCATCGAAAGTTACAAAAGTAGCGGAGAGTCAGAACGGTTTGGTTATGGATCGGCTCTGCTGGCCGGCTATTTGTGATAAAAGAGAATTTTGAAAGGATAGATTTTATTGTTATAAAGTGAAAAGTTTAAGAAATACCCGGTAAGTTATAATATTGTATGTGACATTGTATTGGTGGCATATGTTGTGCGGGGATGTAGGGATGTGACATCGTCATTACGCTATGGATGGGAGTGTAAATGGCGGATGGCGATTTTATAAAGGTTAAGAGGAGGTTGCTGCGGTTTCGCTCGATGCTTAGGCCGGGTAAGTCTTTGCGTTCAATGTCTCGTGTTGTTTCTCGGAATGAAGCTCTTAAAATTATTTATGAGATTGAGCAAGGTATTAATGGTCATCCGTCTAAAATTAGGGAGCTTTTTGCTAGGCTTTTTAGCTTAAATATTCCGTTTAGAGGGGCTCTTTCTCCTTTTAATCCCCCTATTGGCTTCTATATTTGGTCTGTGCTGGATTATGGTTATCTTATTGTTGAAACTCTTGGTAGGAATGTTCATGAAACAGCTTTGAATTTAGCTTTATATATTGTTAAGAAGGTGTATGATGTTGTTCCTGTAAAGGATGAATACTACTATGTGCTTTATTATGATGGTTTTAAGGTTGGGAAGGTTTTTAGAACAAGGGGTAGTCGTTTGGGGGAGAGATGTGTTATTGCTAGGATCGATAAGGATAAGATTGTGCAACATTATCGTAATCGTGGTTTAATTGTTGAGAACAAAATTTACTTACCGAAAGAGGCTAAGAGAAACATTTTACCCTATTTACGTAGGCTTGAACAAGAGTTTTCAAACTTATGTCTTCATAATCCTAGAAGGTTCCTTGAACTTTTGAGAAGATCTATTAAAGAAGAAAATTAAAAAAGTTGTTTTAACGTTCTCTTTTACCTTGGATGAACTCTTCTACCCAGTCTCTTGCCACTGGGTCTGGGACTTGTACAGGTGGATGCTTGAAGGCATATGCTGATATGCTTATTAATGGTCCAGCTATTTTTCTATCAAGCGCTAGTTTTACTGCTCTAATAACATCTATGACCACGCCTGCGCTATTTGGGCTGTCTTGGACAACGAGTTTAGCTTCGATCGTCACAGGCATATCACCGAACTTTCTGCCTTTTATCCATATGTAGCAGATTTTCGTGTCTCCTAGGAACTCTACGTAGTCACTGGGACCGATTCGCGTCGGTATCGGATATGGCGCCATACTTGTTACTGCTTCTGTCTTGCTTACCCTCTTTGTTTTAAGTCTTTCTTCAACGGTCATGTTTAGGAAGTCCGTGTTTCCTCCGATGTTTAGCTGATAAGTTTCATCTATTTTTACTCCTCTATCCACTAGTAGCCTTACCAGTGTTCTGTGAAGTATTGTTGCTCCGATCTGACTTTTTATGTCGTCTCCAGCTACTGGTATACCTTTTTCTTCAAATTTTTTAGCCCACTCTGAATCGCTAGCTATAAACTCTGGTATAGCGTTTACGAAAGCTACTCCAGCATCTAAGCAAGCTCTTGCATAGTATCTTGTTCCCTCGTAGCTTCCCACTGGCAAGTAGTTTATTAACATGTCCGCCTTTACCTCTTTTAGTACTTCCGGTACATCTACTGGCTTCATGTCGTTTTCATCATAGGCGCTGAAGGGCTTTTTCATATGTGGTGCAGCGCCATCCAATATTGGACCAGGTAGCACTTCAACATCTAGTTTAGGTACTTCTGCGAACTTTGGTACGCAGTTCCTCCCTGCAAATATTGCTTCGCTTAGGTCTTTGCCTATTTTCCTCGTATCTATGTCGAAGGCTGCTACAAACTCGATGTCGCTTACATGGTATGGTCCAAATTTTACATGCATTAAGCCTGGTATAATATCGTCGTCTTTAGCATTTTGGTAGTAATATACTCCTTGTATTAAGGCGGATGCGCAATTTCCTACTCCTGCTATTGCAACTCTTATTTTCCTCATCTCGCCATTCCTCCTGTCAATTTTACTAAAACCATTAAGGCTATATATGGAGGTACGAGTTGAAATAATGGGTATGGTAAAACACTGTTTTACTTTGCTTTGAATTAATTGTTTACAATTCGTTGATTTAATATATATTTGGTGTGGTTTTATCAATTGTAGTTTTGATTTCGATGGCGTTCTTGAGGACTGAAATTACTCCTCAAGACGCCTTTTCCCAAATATAGTTCTAACATCGTTTTTACTTTATTTCATTAGGTAATTAAAGGCAACTTAACTATACTGTTGTCCCCTTGAGTTGAAATGAACTCCCTAGCCAAAGGGGAATTAAACGTGGAAAAATATAAATTTTTCGTAATTTAAACCATCTTTAATCTTGCTTTTAACAAAGACGAAAATTTGTTACAGCTTTATACGGGTAGTCGGTAACCTTTTATGTGAGAGCTTCGTGGTTTTATGATGGCAAACTGGTGGTTGTTGAGATGGGTGTGGAGAAGTTTGGCGAAAAAATCATGAAAGGGATTGAGGAAGCTAGAAAAGAAATTAAGAGGAGGATAGATTGGGCTCTAACAACTTTGCAGTCGATATTTAAGTTTCCTGAACCTGGGGAAAAGTTTCCACTAATAACTGGGAAGCCAAGCTTTTTTGAAAGGATTAGAGGTAAAGGTAAGTTTTACGATCAACTTAGCTACGTTATCTTGAAGGTTTTGAGAGATGAATGCCCTAAAAGAGGTGGGATAATAACTCTTTCCGACATAGTTTTGCTTATAAATAGGGGTAGGGAGGACGATCCTTTAACACTGGACACTATTTTAACTGCTTTGAAGAATCTGGAGGAGAAAAACGTTATTCCTAAGATTAAAACTCTTCCAAGCGGAGCTAAGGTGGTTTCATTCTCTCCTGTTGAGCTATCTAATGATCATTGGGCTGTTTTGGATCTTGCATCTTCTAAAGGCTGGGTGACTCTCGAGGAAATTATTTTGAAGACTGGTTGGAGCACTGAGAAAGCTCAAATGGTTTTGGAGGATTTGGAGAGAACAGGTATAGCTGTTAGAGATGTTAAATATGATAGAGGATTAAGATGGTATTTCCCTTCATTCGCTAGTAAAACTAAGTTAAGGGGAGAGTAATATGCCAACGGAAAAAATATACTATAGTGATCCATACTTAAAAAATTTTGAGGCAAAGATCGTAAAAATAGGAGCGGAGAACAGCGAAAACTATGTTGTTCTTGATAGGACAGCTTTCTACCCTGAGGGTGGAGGACAACCATGGGATACAGGTAGAATTAAGAGAGGAGATGTTGAAACCGAGGTTTATAAGGTTTTGGAAGTTGGTGGAGAAATTAGACACTATGTTAAGAGTGTTGAAGGTTTTAGCGAAGGCGATGTAGTTATGGGGGAGATTGACTGGGATCGTAGAATAGCACATATGCAACATCATACGGCGTCGCACATTGTTTGGGGCGCTATTAGAAGGGTTGTTGGAAATGTTAGAACTGCTGGCTCAGGGATTCATGCAGATAGGGCTAGGATAGAGGTATTTGTAGGGAAAGGTAAAAAGATTAGCCACGAGCAGCTTGAGAGAATTGAGCAATTGGCAAATAAAATTATTTGGGAGGACAGGAAGGTTAAGACTTACTTTCTACCTTTTGAAGAAGCTTTAAGGAGATTTCCTGAACTTGAGGTTAAAAAAGCTGTTAAAGATGTTAGGGTTGTTGAAGTTGAAGACTGGGATGTAAACTTCTGCGGTGGAACTCATGTTGCAAGAACGGGAGAAGTTTTAGCAATACGGATATTAAGGAGGGAGAGGGCAGGAGAAGGTGTTGACCGCTTAATGATAACAGCTGGTAAATCCGCCATTGACATGTTTTGGAAAGAACATTTTGCCGTGGAAAACATTAGAAAAATTTTGAGTACGAAAGATGTTTTAAAGGCTGTTCAAGATCTCTTGGATGCAAGGAGGAAACTTGAAGAAAAGGTAATGGACTTGGAAGCTGAAATACGAATCGAAAAACTTCTGAGTAAGGCTGAGCAGCACGGAGAGTTAAAAATACTTGTTACGCGTGTAGATTTTCCGAAGGAAGCAATGGAGGCGGTAGCTAAAAAGGCTGTTCAAAAATATCCTAACTTGGTTGTGTTGTTAGGAAGGGTTAATGGTGGAGCCGCTATCATCGGCACTGCGGGAGAAGAAGCTATCAACAAGGGAATAAATATAGGCGATATAGTCAATAAGGTTTCTAAAATTCTAGGTGGTGGAGGTGGAGGGCAATTAAACTTTGCTAAAGGCGGGGGGCCTCGTGGAGACCTGTTAGAAGAAGCGTTGGAAAACGGTAAGAAGCTAATATTGGAGAAAATTTCCTAACTGTCTCATTTAGGGTGGAGATGTGACGTTTGGCTCCGCTAAAATTTGAAGTTCCACTCCTTTCTACCGTATTTTGTTTCCTTCAGTTTTTTTGCGAGTTTTAGTTCGTCGGAGGTTAACTTCTCCGGCACTAATTTCACATTAAGTGTTTTTTCAAACCCTTCAACTAGAGCTTCTCTTACCTCGTTGAAATCTATGTTTTGTTTAAGTTCGCTGTAGATGGATGTAACTTTTGCATGTACGGATTGTACCATTCTCTCTTTCGTTTTCCCGGGTGGAACTTTTAAAACGGTAAACATTTTATCTGCGTCAACTTTTAGAAGTAAGGTTCCATGCTGCAAGATGAAGCCTCTTCTTCTAGCTTGGGCATTGCCGGAAATTTTCTTTCCTCCAATAAATATGGAGGGACAATGGAAAACTCCGTGGCGTGCATTTAATCCTAAGCGTTTTAATGCGTATATAAGGCCTTTCGACAATGCAATAAATGAGTTGGCGACATCAGAGGGCACAACTTTATGGTCTTCATTAACTATAACACTATAGGTAACTTCTCCTTCAAAATCGTGGTAAACAGCTCCTCCCCCAGTTATTCTTCTCACAACATCTACACCCAATTGTTTACATGCATCTAAATTAACCTCTTGGTAAACACTTTGATGAACACCGATCGAAACAGCAGAAGGATTCCAACGATAAAATCTAATAGTATTAGGAACAAGGCCTCTAATTCTAGCTTCCAAAATTGCCTCATCGATAGCCATATTCGTAAAAGCATCATGAATTTCAAGGTCGATTAACCGCCATTCCTCCATCCATAAACCTCCAAGATCGCTCAAACCACATAGTGTTTGGAATAGTTGTGGGGGGTTCATAAATTTGTCTGCTCTATAGATGGTTGTCGCTGATTTTAATTATGTTCCTACATTCCTCTTTTGGTAAGGGCGTAGGGTCCATCTGCTTCGGGGTTACATGGCTATGAAATGACTTTTGAATCTTTATTTTCTATTTAAAGATAATGTTTAAATGTATGTTTAAACATAATAGTTGGTGGTGATAGATAGTGGTGAAAACTATTACTATTAGGGATGATATTTATAAGAAGTTGTTGGCTATTAAACGGCCTGGTGAGAGTTTTAGCGATTTATTTGAGAGGCTTGTAAAAAGTGTAGGCACCAATGACATACTTATTAGGTTAAGGGCTTCAGTTGAGTTTCGTGATAAAGATAAGTTACTTTCAGAAATAGCTTCTCTAAGAGAGGAGCGGAGAATATGATAATACTTGACACAGATGTTTTAATCGAAATCTTGGACAAAAAATCTGAAAGAGGGGAAGAATTATTAAAGAGGGTTCTTGAGAGTGGGGAAAATGTTTGCATTACAGCTATAAATCTTCACGAAATACTATATGGTTTATATAAATATGCTAAACCAGTAGAGGAAATACTAAGGTTACCAGTGGTTAGTTATACAAAGGATGATGCAATTTTAGCGGCTAGATTGGAAATTGAAATGGAAAAATTAGGTAAATCTATACGTAGAACAGATGCTATGATTGCTGCAATTGCCATAAATAACAGAGCAAAACTTTATACTTTAGATTTAAAGCATTTTAAGCCACTGACATCTCTGGGTCTCAAGCTGTTCACAGAATGATTTAAAACTAGGATTTTAACCTGCAGTCTTGTCATCTATCGCCACATTCATGAAAGCGTCGTGAGTTTTTAAATGGATTTTTAGAGAGTTTCAAAATAAGGATAAATATATTAAAATACCACGGGTAAACTTAAAGAGAAATGTATGTTATCTATTGATTTAAAGTTCTGCGGTTGCTTTAATGGCTTGCTTTATAAATTCCATTAATTCTTTAAGTACATTTTTTTTAGCTTGCCAGATTTCGATACCAATAATATTGTCGTTCTCATCGTATTCTATAAATAAATCTTCACTAATTTCAACGGTGTCCTTTACGTTTCCCTTTTTAATAAGTATGTAGAGTATGTCGGCATCAGAATCATATCGGATTTTCATTTGATTTTCACCCATCTACCTTTTGCTTCTCTTCTTTTAATTATATTTTCACCTTTACTTACGTCAATAACAGTAATAACCCTAATAATATTACCTCTAATGGTGTAAGCAATTATTAATTGGTGTTGTGGTTTATGAGTTCTTTTCCCAATGGCTATAAAATTTCCTGTTTCAGCATCTAAAAACACGGTTGTCGGGGTCTTAAGAATATCTAAAATTTCTGTTTTATCAATGTTTCTTTCTTTGAGTTTAAGTTTAGCATGTTCGGAGAACTGAATCTTTATCACGTTTACGCCTTCCATGCGTTTCTTAGCTATGTCGCAACTTCATGTATATTTATGGTAAATTTCACCAATTTTTATTAGGAAACTGGATAAGGGTATGCGATACATTGTTTAATTTAATTTTGGGTTGAGAATATTTAAACTTGTAAATATTACTACAAAAACAATTAAAAGAAGTTAAGAAATAAGATCTTTTTTGGTAAATAAGTTTTTAAAAGATTTTCGGTGCTATGCTGCCTTTGCTGGTGTGTAGATTCTTACTCTTCTGTTTTTTACGGCTAGTTTTATTAGGCCTTTTTGTTCTAGTTCTTCCAGGAAATCTTTTACCGTGCTAAGTTTAATGTTGTATCTTAGCGATATTTCTGTTGGCGATATAACTTTCATTTTAGGTATCTCTTTTTCCAATTTCTCTCTTAAATCGTCTGGAATAAAGGTTTCTCTAATAGTTGGCTCGTACTCAAAGACCTTACCGTACTTCTTTTTCTTCCTAACCTTCACCTTTTGAGCCATGACATGTCCCTCGAAGCGTTTAAGTTATAAGCTATCGAATAGCCAACCCTATCATGCTTAAAAATTTTTCTAACTTATGCTCTTCCTATACAATATCTATGCAATATTTTCAGCTGCCATCCTTCAGCTCCTATAAGGCTCATTTTAGAAAATGTTTATACGAAGTTTCCTTATAAACTTCATAAAACTGAGTAAAGAATAAAACTTAGAATTTAAAGGGAAAGGAGTAGTGGGTTTATGAAAGATGAATTAATGGAAATAGTGGAGTATGGGCATAAAACAGGGGCTTCATATATTGAAGTCAGGGCTCAAAGCCTAAGTAAAACCATTATAAGTACAAAGGATGGTAAGGTTGAGGTTGTTACGGAAGGGCTGGAGAGAGGGGCAGGTATAAGGGTGCTTGTTAATGGAGCTTGGGGCTTCGCTACAATTGGAAGTTTAGATGTAAATTCTTTAAAAACAGCTGTTGAAGACGCCGCTAAAATGGCGAAAGCTGCAAGTAAAAAAGTTAGGATGCCTGTTACACTTTTTGAAGTTAAATCTGTTGAAGATGTTGTAAAGATTAAACCTGATGTAGATCCCAGAGGCGTTTCTGTAGATGAAAAAATGAATACAGTATTAAAAATTGATAGAACTGTTTTCAGCTATGATGAGAGGGTTAAGAGCTGCACTATAAGCTACGCAGATATTATTGGCACGCAGTATTTTGCGAATAGTGATGGAACCTATATAGAACAAGATAAACTATATGTTTGGAGTAGAATTTTTGCATCCGCAAAAGAAGGAGACATATTTGCATCAGGTAGAGAGGAAATAGGTTCAACAAAAGGCTTTGGAATCTGGGAAAAGGAAACCCCTGAAAAACTGGGAGAAAAACTTGGAGAAAGACTAAAATTACAGTTAAAAGCAAAAACACCAAAGGGAGGAGGCTTTCCGGCTGTTCTAGGCCCGGAAATTGTTGGAGTTTTTGCGCATGAAGCGTTTGGACACCTTGCAGAAGCAGATTTGACCTTTGCTGGATCCGTAATATTGGATAAGCTTGGAAAACAGGTTGCTAGTGAACACGTTACCATTGTTGATGATGGAACTGTGGAGGGGGGTTTTGGGAGCTTCAAATATGATGATGAAGGTGTTTCAGCTCAAAAAACTGTGTTGGTAAAGGATGGTATAGTTGTTTCCTTGATGTTCGATAGAGAATATGCTGCTAAGTTTGAAGCTCTGCGCCGAAAAATCCCCGAAGATGTTAGAGACCTTTTCGAAATTAAGCCTACTGGAAATGCTAGAGCTGAGGATTTTCGTGTGCCGCCGCTTATAAGAATGAGAAACACGTATATTAGTCCCAGAGACTACAGCTTCGAGGAACTAATTGAAGATATAGACTTCGGATATTATATTGTTAGTTTTAGAGGCGGCCAAGCTAATTTAGATGGGACATTTCAAGTGGGTGTGCAGGAAGCATATGAAATAGTTAAGGGGGAGGTTGGTGAACCAGTTAGAAACATGAGTATTAGCGGTAATACTCTTGAAACTCTATTAAAGGTTGACGCTGTTGGCAAAGATTTTAAAATCAATGCTGGTCGATGCGGCAAGGGTCAAACAGCATTCATAGGTGATGGAGGACCACATCTAAGAGTAAGAGAAATTTTGATTGGAGGAGCGAGGTGAAAAACATGGAGAACCTTTTAGAAATCGTTAAATTAGCAGTTGAGGAAACTGAGAAAGCTGGCGCGAAGGAAGTTGAAGCATATGTTTCATGGAATAAAGGTGTTGAAGTTGAAATTAGTCAAGGTCAAATCGCAAAATCCTCAATAACGATAGATCAAGGCATAGGTGTAAGAGTTATAATTGATAAAAGAATAGGCTTCGCTTTCACAAATAGCTTCGATGAGAAAACCGTTAAGGAAGTCGCCTTGAAGGCTGTTAAGTCGGCGAAAGCAAATAAACCTGACGAAGATTGGAAAGAATTTCCATCCCCAAAACCAACACCGACGGTAGAAGATGTGTTTGATAGGAAAATTGTAGAAATGGACGTTGAAGATGTTGTAAAAATTGCTTTAAGAATGTTAGATGCAGCTATCAGCTACGATAAACGTGTAATTCCCTTCACTGGTTCCTCCTTTACAACATATGTTAAAGAAGCTATTGCAAACAGCCAAGGTATTGAGGAATACGATGAAGGAACTGCAATAGTTTCATACTTAGCCTCAATTGCTAGAGATCCTCCACACGTCTCTCCATATTGCGCAGAGTTTGACGCAAACAGAATACTTAAAATTGACCCTGAATGGGTTGGAAAAGAGGCTGCAAGACTAGCAATAGAATCTCTTAAGGGAGAAAAAGTAGAAAAAGGGGAGTACCCGGTCATATTTGCGCAAGACGCGTTGTTAAGCTTATGGACATACACTTTGGTTCCAGCTGTTAGATCCGACTATGTTCAAAGAGACAGGTCAGCTCTAAAAGGAAAAATAGGTCAAGAAGTAGCATCAGAACTCCTAACAATCATAGATGATGGAATTTATAAAGGAGGACTAAAAACATCGAAATTTGATGGAGAAGGTGTTCCAAGACAGAAAACACCAATAATAGAGAAAGGGGTTCTCAAAGAATATCTCTACAATAATTATACTGCTAGGAAGGAAGATAGGGAAAGTACAGGTAATGCAGATAGATCGGAAAGCTATGGCGTAGTTCGCAGTCCCTATGCTATAATTCCAACAATAGCTCCAAGCAACTTCTTCGTTAAACCAGGAACAACTAGTCCTGAAGAGATGATTAATGAAATTAAAAGGGGATTTTTCGTCAAGGATGTGCAGGGGGCTCACTCAAGTAATCCTGAAAGCGGCGAAATAAGTGTTGTTGCTACACCATGTTGGAAGATTGAAAACGGAGAGATAACATGTGCAGCGAAGAGCGCGATGATTGCAGGAAACATATATGACATGATTAAAAACATTGCAGTGGTTGCAAACAACATAAGGAAGTATGACTTCCTAATTTCACCTTGGATAAGGATTAACAACGTAAAAATAGTGACGAAGTAAGCTTTCTGACATTACTTATGACAATCCACAAATTAATGATACTAACGATATCTTATGTTGAAATTTGAAAACTCGAAATTTGGAACATAAATCGATGTTAGTGTAGATAGGCTGACCATCAAAACAATTACGCTGGATAATAAGTGGAAAGTAAGGTTTTATAAAGTTAAATAACATTTTATTATTAGGAAATTGCAAGGATCGCAACCGAGATTTTGGTGAGAAATTTGAGCAAAGAACTGAAACAACAAATTTTTAAACTACTTAGAGAAGACGAGGAATTCAGATATAGTGTAGCAGGCCTAATAGGCTTAGACGAAATTCTAAAAAGACTAGATAGAAACGAAAGACAACTAATTAAGCTTAGGGAGGACATGTTGAAAGGCTTTGAGAGGCATGATGCGATCTTGGAGAAGCATAGCGCTGAGATCGCTAGGCTTAGGGAGGACATGTTGAAAGGCTTTGAGAGGCATGATGCGATCTTGGAGAAGCATAGCGCTGAGATCGCTAGGCTTAGGGAGGACATGTTGAAAGGCTTCGAGCTGATACGGAGACATATAGATGCCTTAGGTGCTAGATGGGGCATAATGAGCGAAAAAGCCTTTAGAGAAGGCTTAAAAGGTTTATTAAAAGAAGAATTAGGGCTGGAAGTTGAGAAATGGATTTATCGTGATGAAAAAGGTATTGTTTACGGCTATCCAAGCATAGTTGATATAGATGTAGCAATACATGATGGAAAAGTAATTTTAATTGAGATCGCTTCACATGTTAGACGGTCGGATGTAATTACATTCAAAAGGAAAGCGGATCTTTATGAAAAAGTAACTGGAAAAAGACCGGAGAGACTACTAATAGTTACGCCTTACGCCGAGGAAAAAGCGAGAAGGGCTTGCGCAAAACTTGGAATAGAACTTTACACAAAAGTATAATCTTTAAACTTTAAAGATTCGGATAAGGAGTTCTTCCCCGTTAAAATAAAATAATTGTAATTTAAAAAGTTTTATTTTCTCTTATTTTCTCTACTGCTTCTTCCATTCTTACCAGCGCTTCCTTAAGCTCTTCACGTGAGGTAGCATAGCTAATTCTTACATAATACTCTCCACTCGGTCCAAATTCATCTCCTGGTACTACAGCAACCTTTGCTTTCTTTAACAAGTACTCTGCAAAAACTTTTCCATTCATTCCAAAAGATTTAATATTTGGAAACACGTAGAATGCTCCCTTCGGCTCCACAACCCTGAATCCTTCAATACGCTTCAAACCACTAACAATAATCTTTCTTCTGGCATCAAACTCCGCTATCATCTCCCTAACCGCATCCTGAGGCCCTCTAAGCGCAGCTATAGCTGCTATTTGCGCAGGGCTATTAGCGTTTGCTGTTACATATTGATGTACCCTTAACACTGGAAGAAGTAGTTCCTTATCGGTGATAATATAAGCTATTCTGAAACCCGTTGCTGCATAGGTTTTAGAAAGAGCATTCACAATAATTGTTTTTTCTCGCGGCGCTATCTCGGCAAGACAAACATGTTTATGTCCATCATAAACAAATTCCTCGTAGACCTCATCGCTAACCAATATTATATCGTGATCTTCAACAATTTCACAGACAGCCTTAAGCTCACTTCTACTCATTACGCTACCAGTAGGGTTGCTTGGAAAATTAATAATCATCATCTTTGTTTTGGGTGTTATTCTCTCTGCAACATCGTTTGGGTCGATTTTGAACCCGTTCTCCTCCTTAAGAGGAACGTATACAGGTTTTCCGCGAGCAAGATAAACGTCTCTATCATAGTATAGGAACCCAGGGTCTGGAACAAGTACTTCGTCTCCAGAGTCTATAAATGCTTGTATAATATCATATAGTGCTTCGCTTCCACCCGCAGTAACACAAATTTCTGTCTCAGGGTCATACGTTAATCCGTATTTCTCCTCGTATCTTTCTGCAATAGCTTTTCTCAATTCTAAGTATCCTGCATTTGGGCTATAGCCACAGTAACCTTCGTCTAAAGCTTTTTTGTAAGCTTCAATAACGTGTGGCGGTGGTTTAAAATCTGGTTGCCCAATTCCGAGACTTATAACATCAGGTAAGCCTTGAGCTAAATCAAACATTTTTCTAATTCCAGAAGGCCTAACCATGCAAAGTCTTTCCGAGGTTTTTACCATTTAAAATCCTCCGTTTGCGTTACAATATAGTCAAATGTAAAATTTTAATTTTTTGGAAACATTTTCCCTATTTTCCCGTTAAAAAATAGAAGAATGTATAAAATTAGGTTTACTGAAAGTAATGTAAAATTGATATTTATTGAAGCGGAAACCACAAGATGTTTACATATGTGAACTTAACCTAGTGAAGACAGGTAGATATTTCAGTCTTGCGGACAATGGAAAGTTGTGTGCGTGGTGTTCGCGACTAATTTGCTTTGAATTCAACCTTCATAACGCTTAAATCATAGATATGAAATAAGATGTAATTAAGTATCTTGAAAACCTTGTTATGACCAAATTGTTCTTTAAATTAGTTAGGATGTGTAGGAATGTCCCTGTTAAAGAAACTGAAAAAAATGTTTAGTAGAGAAAAGAAGAAGGAGGAAGAAAGGCCTAAAATAGAAAAAGAAGAAGTTATAGAAGTGGTAGAAAAGAAAGAGGAAGAAAAGATAGTAGAGAAGAAAGTAGGTAAGATGGAAGTACCAAAGGAAGAAGTGGTAGAAAGGAAAGTAGTAGTGGAAAAAATCCCGACTTTTAAGGAAAGACTGGTTCAAGTTCTATCTGATGATCCTGTATTAAGTTCTGCATATGATGTTAAGGACGTTAAGATTCAAGTTGTAGCTGGCAGTGAATCTTTCCATATAAAAAGTGTTGGGAAGCTTGGAGCCAAAAGATTAGAACTAATTGAAGGGAGAGTTTCAGAACCAGACATATTTGTCAGAATATCTGAAAGTGCAGCCCTAGAATTGGCTAAAACAAAAAACTACGAAGAATTCATAACCCTTTTAAAGAATTTGATCAAAATTAAATCCCAAAACAAATATGTAAGGGTTAATTGCTTAAAGTCAATCGATGAACTGAGATCTCAAGGTTATCTCAAAGTTGATCTACTAAAAATTTTAGCCCTTGCCTAAAATTTAGCTATAAAACGGAAAACATATAAGTATTTTTTAATTAAATAATCTAAAAGATAGAGGGGACTAGAGTAGATGGCAAATTTCATTTGGCTTATAGTTTCTATAATTGCGGCTTTTGTAACGTGTTCTTTCATAGGTTGGAAAATAGCCAGAAGAGACCCAGATTTAGGTAAAGTCGTCGACGCAATTGTTTCACATTATCTTGATGAAAGAAGATTTCACGTTGATAAGATAGCTGAAATAACAGGCATGAGCGGAGATAAGGTCAGGAGAATATTAAAGAGACTTGAAGCACGAGGCATTGTTAGGGGGAAGGGGAAAACGTATCAGCTAGTAGATCCTCTCGTTTTCCTAACACCAATAGACTTAGAGAGGGCTAGAAGAATAACAAAAGATGACAATATCCTATATGGAGCCTATCAAAATCCATACTTACCAAGACTATATTTTCTAACCATGTATTTGATATTTGCTGCGGATGTAATTTTTGTCTTGCTGGTTTTCTTTAACGTTTTACCAAGTTTAACAAGCTGGTTGGAAAATATTCTGCCAAAAGAAGTTAGTGTAAATGCCTTCCTACTATTTCTCATAGGAATGGGAATAATTTTCGTAGATGCATTAGATAACATAATTAAGGCATGGGCCAGGGAGAAATATAGTGTTGTAGTCGGAGAAAAAAGCGGAATAAGCTATGATAAGTCCCTTGCAGATGAACTAAGCGGCAAAATACGAAGAGGAGCCATAGCAGACGTAGACTTACAGTTTACATTACTTCAAAAACTGCTAAACTACTTCATTAGAGTTCCGATAGGAGATGTCATAGTTAAGGCGAAAGGCCAGGAAAAACCTATCGTGTTTAAGAACATGCCTTATCCAAGAGAATTATTCTATGTCATTCGAAGTATTCAGCTTGGCAGCTTAGGCTGGAGGAAGAGATATGCTCGCACATTGATGATGTGGAGAGCAAGAGCAATGGTGCCCACAGCATAAGGAGGTTGTGATATGAGGGAAGAAGAGTTTCCAATACCTAAAAGACTTGAAGACGCATATAGATTTAAACCTTCAACACAAATACTAATCTACATAGTTCTACTCGTGATTGGAGCATTAGTCTTATCGATGCTAAAATTAGGTTGGCCACTAACCATTTACATAGTAATTTTCATAGTGTATGCTGCATTGCTTTTCCCGGTAGTGATAAAGATTGAAAACCAATGGAAAATAACATTTTCCCTAGGATTATATGGCGCTGCTATGGCAGCCATAGTTTACTGGACAACAACCCTTCTCGAAAGCTTTGATCTAAGATCAGTCTCACTATACGTATTGTTTCTCCTTATAATGACAGTGGAACTTTTCCACCACTTAGGAGAAGATATAGTATATGAAGAAAGTAAAAAAGTATATGTCGGCGTAGCAGTTCTTTCAGCGATATTTTTCACATTTCTCTACATGTTTCTCTTAGCATACGACTGGAGAATAACAATTTTCGGAAGCATATTAGCCACTATACTCTTTGCCTACGCAATATTACCTGAAAAACCCATATAACCAAATTCCAGCAGAAACCACTTAACAAATTAAGATTAGAGCAGGCTACGGGAACGTTAGTGTATGGAGTCTCTCCAATTTTCTGCTTTCGCTTTCAACTCCTCTAATTCGTCTCCTGGTACCTTTCCTTCAGCTACAAATGCCCTTACTCTTCTAACCCAGCGATCTATATCAACGAAAATAGGGTGATCTCCACCTATTTTTCGAGCTAATTTATCTTTTAAAGCATTTAAAGCGCTAATAACATCATGCGGAGTTGAGGTAGGTTTTAAAGCTAGGAAGAATTCGTTGAATATTGCTGATATTACGCTTGCAGGGATAGGGATTCTTGCTGGTTTTTTAACCTCTGTTGCTACTTCCTCCACAGGCTTAGCAGGCTCTACGGGCTCAGATGCTGGTGTGGGTTCGGGTGCAACTATCTTTTCTTCCTTCTTTTTAAAATAGTCCTCTATAGCATTGTATGTTTCTTCTAGTTTATCTTCGAGTCTCTTCATTGAGTAAAGTATTTGGTCTAAGACGTCTTTTGTCTCTTTTAATACGTTTATGTCTCCTTTTAGTTTTTCTAGCGTTTCTTTAATTTCATTTATACTTTCGTCAACTTTTTTGACCATAGGCAGTATTTCTTCAAAGGGAAGTTTCTCTTCTTTCTCTTCAGCCATGTTTCTTCCTCCAACTAAACTTATTTCGATAATGTTTTATATAATATTTGCGCTAGTAGTAGCAACTAATACTACATATAAATTATCTTAAATAAATTCTTTGCAACCAATAATATTATGAGGGAGGTTTGTGGACAAAGAAGCAAAAGAACTCACAGACTTCATCGGAGCAATAGGACACCCAATTAGAAGAAGAATTATCAGAATACTTCATGAAAACATGGAAGCATCATACTCAGATCTCCTCTCAATGCTAAATATTGAAACCGGAAAACTTAACTTCCACCTAAGAAAACTGCAACCACTGCTGGAGCAAACGCAAAGCGGAAAATACAAATTGTCAGAAAGAGGAAAATTCGCATACACGGTCATATCCCTACTGGAAAAAAGGCTTGGAGGAGAATCTGTCCCACTAAAAGTTCCCCAAGCTTCCTTCATTAAAAGATTTATTGCATGGCTTCTAGACGTACTAATTATATATGCGGCTTCTTTCGGTTCTCTTAACCTTCAACTTGTCGACTTCGAGCCATTTCCTTGGTTTAGCTTTCATGTAACATTGCCTTATATTTCAGTTCAAATACTTCGCTACACTTTCCTTCTAGGAGCTCAACCCTTCTCAGAAATCGATACATTTCTAAGAATATATTTAGCTTCAATCTTATGGGCCTACTGGACAATAACTGAAGGCTATAAAGGCCAAAGCCTCGGTAAAATACTCATGCGTATAAGAGTTGTAAAAAGTGATGGAAGAAGACTTCCACTGCAAGATAGCGCTGTCAGAAGTATAGGAAAAGCTTTTCTCCTCCCACTAGATGTGATTGTAGGCTTAATATTTTATAGAAGGAAAAGAGTTCTTAGATTTACAGACCACTATACAGACACGATTGTGGTGGAAGTTTAAGGTTCTTTAAGAATTTTTAGCTCGTTTTCCATAAAAAGACAATTATTCTTTTCAAACATTTTTAAATATAACGAGTAGTAATAACCACTTGTAGTATCAAAAATAACAAATTGGTGAAAAACATGAAAACGAGCTTAAAAGCAATAATAGCTATGGCAATGCTCGCAATACTATTACTAACAATCGTAACACCGCTACAAGCAATAAGTATAAACATAAAAACAGAATATCAAGGAAGCACAATAGAAAAACCGTTAATTTCCGAGAAAACAAAAATTATAGCAGGAAAAGAGACAGCAGCAATAATTAGCCACGCATATTATGGAGGAACTGTGTCTTTTAATGCCATTGATGTAAGTAATGATGCCTTTAGCTATTTAAAAGAACTTATTGTAATCATGGAAAATGGTGCATGGGATCCAGACTACTGGCCATATCCTTTGTGGCCATGGCCTGAAGGGCTAACAATAGTAATTAAATTTGAAGAACTGACAATAGACGACGCGTTAAGCAATGCTGAAATAATTTTGGAAATGGTTAAACAAGAGCTGAATATTGAGGGAGAAATTCCACTATTTCATATTCAAGGCCAAGGAAATCTGTTCACCTTAGTGTACATTTTAAACACAATAGACTATTATTCAGTTGTTAACACTTGGGTCGACTTGCTTCCAGTAAACGTAGAAGACACATTAATCAACGTAAACAACATTAAGAAGTCGAACCTTACATCAGTAGTTTTTGCAGTAGTAGAGGACGAAAAGGAAGGTGGCTTCATTACTTGGATGGCCACTATGTACGTAAATCCAAACGCAATTACTGTAGAAGATGATGAATTCACATTAAGTGTGAATTACGCAGTAGGACATGAAGGAGCTATCTACCCGGCACCCGACGTGAGATACAGTGAACTTTTCATACGAATACCTTACGTAGGTAATGTAACCTATTTCAATCCGCCACCAGACAACCTTTTCCCAGATATGACAGGCATTTTTAGATACGTATTGGAACCAGAAGATTGGCCAGTAAACAATACAGGAACAACAGACGACATTACAATCAAATATAACTTTAAATACAGCAATGAAACAAAATTCCCAGTACTTAAAGCCAACTACACAGTTGTACCCAGCAATCCAATCTTCGATTTCAATGTAACAAGAGAAATAGGTTTTGAACTCGTAGTAACTAACATAGGCGACAAAACCGCATATAACATTACTACAGCAATTCCGGTGAAGCCGGAAGATGTAGAAGAAAAAACGTTGTTTGAGATAAACGCTACGGAACTTTTCATGTGGCAGTTATTCAAATCTCTAAACAAAACAGAATATTTAGAAGTTTTTGAAGAGATGGCAAATTACACGTTGCAAGTTATTGGCGTAAACATTGGCAAACCTGAGATAGCAGAGAATGCTACGTACATAAGATTGTTCACCTTGATATACTATGTGAGTTACATAAGGAAAACAATTGAAAACTTCAAGTCGGAACTTATGGCTAAGGGACTAGATGAATGGATTTCCGTAAATTCCTCTATTGTCTATCAAAATATGCAGTACGATCCAAACTACTTAGGAGCTAGTAGAGAAGGTCTTGCAGCAATCGTCGGTAACTGGGACAAACTGGAACCAGGTGAAAGCGTAACATTCTCATTCAAAATGATAATTCCAGGTATACAAAACATAACAGAACCAGTCGTAACCGTTACAAACAGCATGAAATATCCCAATAAAGTCTATTACAACTTTTCATATCAAGATCCAAATACAGGTGAAAATAAGACCTTATTCTTTGAATTCGATGTGCCTTCAGGAGTTAAAAATGGCACAAAGAATGGCATAATTGAAGGTCTTAACGAATTAAGAGATAGAATCGTATCTAATATGACTGCTAAGCTTGCTGGTAAATATCTTGAATTTGACTTAGGGCCAATAGTGGAGTACGTCGACAAAATAGGACATCACCTGTACGTTGCAGCTAACGGATTTGCAACGCAGATAAATTCACCAGAACCAGTCGTCATTGGAACAGTAGAAGTAGAAGATTACAGCTTGCTGATAAATCAGAACGTTACTGCAACGGTCACATTAAGAAACGTTGGAAATGCTAATGCAACGGATGTAGAAGTGTCACTTTACCACGCAATTGCCGACTACGGCTTTGAAATTAAAGACAAATTCTTCATAGGCAAAGAAACCATAGATGAGCTTGTTGCAGGAGAAGAAGTGGAAATCGATTTCACAAGAATTGTGAGAACGAGAGTCGGTTTGCATCCTCTCTACGCTGAAATAACTTATAAAGACGATAATGAGAAGGAAATAACTGTGTACAGCAATGTAATATTTGTTATAGTATTTCCGAAAAGGATACCCGAGCCAGACTATCCGTATCCATGTCCAGAAGTTGAAGTGACAAAGAAATTCGAATTTAAGAGCTTAAATGAAACATCTGTAGGCGATGTTATAACTGTAACAGTAAATATCACTAACGTTGGAACAGAAGACACGGGCATAAAAATATATGAAGTATTTAACAGTTCGGCACTAGCCTTAAAGAAAGTAGATGAAACACACCTCATCAATGTTTATAAAACTCTTCCAAACGGCACACAAATAGATATCACTGATAAAATAACATGGACAGTTCACTTTAACAGAACCATAGACACCTCTAAAGTAACAGTTATAGAACTAAAAACCAAAAGAGTAGTTGGCATAAGATTAGGCGTCAACGAAACAATTACATTCGTATACAAAGTTTCACCAAGAAAAGCAGGTCCCATCATAATATTCCCAACAAAAGTAGAATATACAACCAAATTCCCAATAGAACATAAAATGGAAGTTGGGAAAGAAAGAGAAAGCGAAGGCGGAATGCCAACTATAAAGCTTGCAGTAAAACAGGAAGGAGTA
>Ga0180301_10001300_pt1 | contig 19681 bp, 15 predicted proteins | sample GuaBasSediGuay16_FD_121797 | JGI IMG/M metagenome (GOLD analysis project Ga0180301, IMG submission 121797) | Subseafloor sediment microbial communities from Guaymas Basin, Gulf of California, Mexico - Guay16, Core 4569-2, 12-15 cm | ecosystem: Environmental > Aquatic > Marine > Hydrothermal...
TACAGTATAAGAATCAGTTGTAAAGGCAAGGCGTTTTCCACCAACTTCAAATACAGCACTGTCATTCATCTCTGCAAGAAGTGGGTTATCAAAGAATGGTAGGAATGCTTCTTTTATTAAATCCTGAGATGCCTTTCCACCACTTCCATGATCCAATATGATTTGTTTAATTATGCTAACTCCCAATCCCTATATTTATAATAGGCTGCACAACTACCTTCAGATGAAACCATACAAGGGCTGTAGTGGGTTCATCTAGAAGTAATACCTGGGGCTTCATGGAAAGCACAGTGCCTAAGCTTATCTTCTGAAATACCTATTTCGATTTTGCCCTTCTTTTCCTTGTCAATATAATTTCATCAAATTGTTGCTTGACAAAATATTTTAATGTAATAAATTTTAAAAAAAGTAACACGAAGGGCTATTATGGGATTTGGGAAAAATGTAATCTGCATAATATGTGGCATTGGGATAATAGCATTTCCTCAATTTGTTCTTGGAGAAAAAGTAAAGGTAATAAGGCTTGAAGAGATTGTGGTTACAGCAGCAAAGATAAAAACGCCTGTAAAGGAGGCACCAGCCTCTGTAACAGTAATTACAGGAGAAGATATAAAAAGGGAAAACATCCAAAACTTAGATCAGGCTATGCGTCATGTGACAGGTGCCTGGGCAAGAAGGGGAAAAGGGTATATGGATGTGCTTTCTCAAGTCACTTTACGTGGATTTCCAGACCCAAAAAGGACTTTAATCCTTATTGACGGCCAGCCATTAAATGAGGCCTATGGAGGTGTAGTAGATTGGACATCTTTACCTATTGAAGAAATAGAAAGGATAGAAGCAGCAAAAGGGCCATTTTCATCGTTATATGGTGGAAATGCCATGGGGGGTGTAATAAATATTATTACTAAAACGCCTAAAAAATTGGTAGCAACCGCAGATCTAATCTATGGAAGCCACAATAGTTTTAACAGAAGATTTTACTTTGGCAATAGATTCTTTAATAGGTTAAGTCTTTCCATGGGATATGAAGAAAAGGATACAAACGGATATGTCACTGATTTTAAAGTAATAAAACCCACAAAGCCAGGTGAAGGAGTAGAAGTTAGGGGTGGAAAATGGATAATAGATGAAAAAGGAAATCCTGCCTACCTAGTTGGGGATAAAGGAAAAAACTGGCTTAGGGACTATTCAGCATACACAAAATTTTCATTTGATTTATTAAAAGGGCATAGTCTCTCTTTTGCCTTTAATGAAGGAAAGTATGAATATGGCTATGAACCTGGGAAATCATACTTAAAAGATGCCTCTGGAAATGTAGTAGATAGTGGCTATGTAATTGTTGATGGAAAGAGATTTAAACTATCTCCATACTATTTCCTTGGTGGCTCTGGGGAAAGAATTACAGATGTATATAGACTGGGATACAAGGGTGAGATTAGAGACTTTCTAACACTTAAACTCAATTTTGGCCTTACAGATAATAGAAAATATTGGTACACCCTTCCAAAGTATGGGGCTACAAAAGAGGGTGGGCCTGGGGAATTGAATGATACACCAAGTAAAGGCTGGCATTTTGAGGCTGCTGGAGACCTTTCCCTAACGGATTATTGGTTACTTACCCTTGGTTTTGATTGGAGGAGGGAGAGGGCAAAGTCAGAAAAGTGGAGGCTTTCTGACTGGAGAAATGAGTCCAAAAGGGAAAGATATCTCTATGCCTGTGAGGGAAAGGATAGACTTACCTCCTTTTATTTCCAAAATAAATGGCTTCTTCCTTTTAATTTTACATTATTTTTTGGAGGAAGATATGATTATTGGAAGACATTTGATGGCTGGTTAGAAGATATAGAAAAAGGGGTAAAGGAAAGATATAAAGACCGAAGTGCTGATAAATTCTGCCCTAAGGCATCACTTGTTTTTAGCCCTATAGAGCAGTTGAGTTCTCGGATATCTGTAGGCCGGGCATTTAGGACACCAAATATCTATGAGCTTTATAAGACCTGGTGGTTTTATGGAAAAGAGTATAGGGGAAATCCTGACCTAGGACCAGAAGAAACTACTTCTTGGGATATAGGTATGGATTTAAATCTTTTTAAGAAAAACACAATTTTTAGAATAAGCTATTTTGAAAATTATATAAGCGACCTTATCTATAGAGCATATAAAGGGAAAGAAAACGGAGTTGAAGTTTATATATGGGAAAATGCAGGAAAGGTACAGATAAAGGGAATTGAACTTGAACTGGAACAAAAAATTGGCCCTTATCTTACCTTATTTGGTAACTATACCAATCTTGTCACCATGAAAATTACTGAAAATCCAGCATATCCAGCATCAGTAAATAAGCGCATTACCTATTTTCCAAAGATTACTGCAAGTGTTGGATTAAGTGCACACTATAAGAGGTTTAAAGGAACCTTGAGTTATGACTATGTAGGAAAGGTATTTAAACGTCCAGACAATTCAGATATTGCCAAAAATGTGCCAGGGGTATTTGATCCTTATGGGATTTTGAATATGAAGCTTTCATTTGAGGTTACAAAATTTATAGAGGCTGCCTTTTCCATAGACAATCTTACTGGAAGAAGCTATTACCAATCCTATAAAGCACCAGATACCATGTATTTTGGCCAAATCAAACTAAAATACTGATATGAAGGTATTTCTCATTTTTATACTCTCTACTCTTTACCTCTTTTTTGGATATTTATTGGCATCAGAGGCCATTGTAGTAACTGACTCTTTAGGTAATCATATATCGGTGAAATTGCCAGTTAGAAGGGTTGTGGCCCTAACCAGTGATGCCCTAGAGACTATACGCGCTATAGGAGCAGAGGATCTAGTAGTGGGAATAAACAAAAATATTCCAAAAGAACCTTTATTTTGGCCAAAGCTAAAAGGTAAGCCTGTAGTTGGCAATTGGATGGAACCTAACTATGAGGCTTTAGTACAGGTTAAACCTGACATAATCATATGTTATAGCCGGTGGGGAAAGGGGATAGAGAAAAAGATTTCTCCTTTAGGAATCAAATTAGTTCGACTTGATTTTTACAAGGTCAATTCGCTTAAAAGAGATGTAAACACACTGAGTCTGCTTTTAGGAAAAGAGAAGGAGGGAGGAAATTTTATCTCTTGGTATCAGAAATACCTTAATTTAATAAAAGAGAGGTTAAAAAATATTAAGTATAAGCCAAAAGTTTATATAGAGAGTTATACTCCGTTTCATACCGATTCTATGGGTTCAGGTGGACATGAGATGTGTCTTTTGGCTGGTGGCAATAATATTGCCTCTTCAATACCTATCCCTTTTCCCAGAGTAGATCCAGAATGGGTCTTAGATAAAAATCCAGATATCATTATTAAAGCAGTAAGTATTAATGGCTATGAACTCAATAACTCTACTTACTTAAAAAAGATAAAGGAAGAAATCATAAATCGACCTGGATGGGAAAATATAAAGGCAATCAAAGAAAGTAGGATTTATATCATAACAAGTGATATCTGGGCAGGCCCAAGAGCCATAGTAGGAATAATGTATATGGCCAAATGGTTTCATCCCCACTATTTTAAAGATTTAAATCCAGAAGATATTCACAAGGAATACCTAAAGAAATTCCACAATCTTAAATACAGGGGGATATATGTTTATCCTTAAAATTAAATGCCAAAGAAAAACGGTAAAAAGGGAATCCATAGACATTTATGAACTATATAAGGGCTTTACCGGTAGAAAGATTTTATTTATTGTAGTATTATTAATTGTTCTACCTAGTATGGCTTTAGTGGCCATTTTGCAAGGCCCTGCCTCTATTGGCATCAAGGATGCTATATTTTCCCTTTTTCATAGTTCGACTTTAGCCCATACTATAATCTGGTATCTTAGGCTTCCTCGGATAGTGATGGCCATTTTGGTAGGAATTGGTCTTTCTTTTGCAGGGACAGTATTTCAGGCTTTATTGAAAAATCCTTTAGCATCCCCTTATACTTTAGGAATAGCCTCTACTGCAGGATTTGGTGCTGCATTGGGAATAGTATTTAATGTAGGCATCTTAAGTCAATATGTTATTGCCGGAAATGCCTTTCTGTTTGCTATCCTATCGTCTTTTATTATCTTAGGAGTAGCAAAATGGAAAAGCTCTACCCCAGAGACTATGATACTTGCAGGGATCGCCATAATGTATCTATTTTCCTCTCTAACTTCCCTTATTCAATACCAGGGAAGCATGGAGGAGGTGCATGAAATAGTGTTTTGGTTTTTTGGAAGTTTATCCAAGGTTAGCTGGAAGGAAATAGCTATAGCCTCATTTATGATTATCTTACCCCTTCCTATTCTTCTTAAGTGGTCCTGGGACTTTAATCTGTTAGCCCTTGGGGATGAATCGGCCAAGGCTCTAGGGGTAAAGGTAGAGAAAACCAGGATAATTGGAATTTTGCTTGCCTCCTTAATCACTTCTGGGGCCATATGCTTTACTGGAATAATAGGCTTTATAGGCCTTGTCTCCCCCCACATAGCTAGGATGGTTATGGGCGGAGACCATCGGTTTCTTCTTCCTGCCTCTTCATTGATAGGTGCTATCCTTATTTTAATGGCAGATACAGTCTCTAGGACAATATGGGCCCCTCAGGTAATCCCCATAGGAATAGTTACCTCTTTCATAGGGGTACCTTTTTTCTTTTATTTACTAATAAAAAGGAAAAGGGAGTACTGGTAGTGCTCAATATCAAGCAATTAGATTTTAATTACCACAATATAAAGGCTCTAGAAGATATAGGGCTTAACTTAAATAGAGGTGAGGTCTTAAGTTTAGTAGGACCTAATGGATCAGGGAAGACTACACTTTTAAAGTGTATAAACCGGATTGTTAAACCAAAAAAGGGAAGCATTTTTATTAATGGAAAGGACACTTCTAAAATGAACAGTATAGAGCTGGCAAAGCAAATAGGTTATGTTCCTCAAGCCACACCTTCTAAATTTCCCATGACTGTTTTTGATGCTGTCTTAATGGGAAGAAGACCTTATATAAGCTGGAGGCCAACAAGAAATGATCTGGATATAGTAGCTCAGATATTAAATGTTATGAATCTCAAAGATATGGCATTAAGAGATTTTGACCAGTTAAGTGGAGGGGAAAAACAAAAGGTTCTTCTAGCTAGAGCATTTGCACAAGATCCTGAAATCCTTCTTTTAGATGAACCTACCAGCAATCTCGATTTAAGACATCAGATAGAGATTATGGAGCTAATTTCTCTAATGGTAAAAGAAAAAAATATTTCTGCCATCATGGCCATGCATGACCTAAATCTAGCCTCCAGATTTTCAGATAGGATGGTGATGTTAAAGAGTGGTAGGATCTTTTCTATTGGAAACCCACATGAGGTGATAACTTCTGAAAATATAATTTCGGTTTATGGAATAGATGTTCAAATAAATAAAGATAACAACTATCCATATATGTTACCTGTCAAAGTAGCAGATGAAAGAAGGTAAAAAGGATCTTTTATGTGGGAATCTCTAATCGCTGCTTCAAAATATCTTAGCATAATGGTTCCCTCTATGATCTTGGGTGTGATAGGGGTTAATCTAGTTGTTTTGCTGGGTTTTGTGGAAAAACTCTCTTTTATAGCCTTACAATCATGGTAATTGCAATTTTGTTTTTGGTGTAAAGGAGGATTTGGCTATGAAAATTGGATCCATTATGTGGGCAAGTCATCTTCCTATGTTGATTCGCTCAAGCAAACGGCTTAATTTTTTAGAATTTAAAATTTTCTCTTCCAGAACACTCACCGATGATTTCATGAAGATAGAAGAAGCACTAAAGGAACTTGAAAAAGTCGATTTGCTACTTCTTTACCGCACATCGGAAGGATTTTGGGATGAAATAGAGGGAAGGCTAAAAGAGATAGGGAAAAGGATTCCTATTGTATCTGTGGGTCATGATCCTTCTTACTGGACACTTTCTACTGTAAATATGGATATAGTGGCTACTTGTCATAACTATATTACTATAGGCGGTGAAGATAACTTCACCAATATGCTTCGCTATTTAAGTAATAAAGTCTTAGGAGTTGATATTAGTTTTGATCCACCCAAACCACTCCCCTGGGAAGGTTTATATCATCCAGATGCACCTAGACATTTTATAGATATCAATGAATACCTTAACTGGTACAAGTCAAAATTCAAAAATCAAAACATGGTGGGAATACTATTTTCCCGCCACTATTGGATAAATGAGAACTTGGAAGTAGAGGATTTTCTGATACGGGAACTTGAATTAAGGGGCTTAGGTGTAATCCCTGCATTCTCATATGGTGTTAAAGATAAGGGTTTAGGAGCTAAAGGCAGTGGTGAGGTCCTTTTAGAGTATTTTCTTAACGAACACGGAAAACCAAGAGTTGATGCTGTAGTTAAACTTACAGCATCTTTTTTAGGAAAGACTACCGGAGATGATGTAGCAGATACCAAGGGTGCAGAGAGTGGGGTAAAACTTCTAAAACGGCTTAATGTGCCAGTATTTCAACCTATTGTCTCTTATTATAAAACTATAGAGGAATGGGAAAATGATCGGCAGGGGCTTGGTACTGGTATCGGCTGGTCAGTAGCTATGCCTGAATTTGAAGGGGTGATTGAGCCTATTATTATAGGAGGGCAAGAAAAAATAAAAGAGAAAGAAACTACTTTTGAAAGAAGAATACCCATTAAAGAGCGGTGTGTAAAGCTTGCTAAGAGAATAAGGGCTTGGATAGATCTAAGAAATAAGCCAAAGGGGAAAAGAAAAGTGGCCTTCATCCTTCATAACAATCCCTGTGCTTCTGTGGAGGCTACGGTAGGGGCAGGAGCTCATCTGGATACCTTAGAGAGTGTGACCAGAATTTTAAAGCAGATGAAGGAAGAAGGCTATTTAGTAGAAAACATCCCTGAAAATGGAAAGGAGCTTATAGAGACCATCATGAATCGCAAGGCCATATCAGAGTTTAGATGGACTACTGTAGATGAAATTGTAAAAAAAGGAGGTTTCCTTTCCCTTATATCAGTGGATGAATATAAGAAATGGTTTAATACTCTTCCACAAAAGGCCAAAGACCGTATAATAGAAGCTTGGGGGAATCCTCCAGGAGAAAAGAAAAAAGGAATTCCTCCAGCAATGGTATATGAGGGTAAAATTGTAGTCACTGGAGTTAAATTTGGAAATGCAGTAGTTTGTGTTCAACCAAAAAGAGGTTGTGCAGGGGCTAGATGTGATGGGCAAGTCTGCAAAATACTACATGATCCTGATGTTCCTCCACCTCACCAGTACTTAGCCACATATCACTATCTAGAAAATACCTTTGGGGTAGATGTCATCATCCATGTGGGTACCCATGGAAACCTGGAGTTTTTACCTGGGAAGGAAGTTGGCTTATCTAATAGCTGCTATCCAGATATAGGCATAGGCCACCTGCCACATCTCTATATATACAATGCAGATAATCCTGCCGAAGGAACAATTGCAAAGAGAAGAAGCTATGCCACCTTAGTAGATCACATGCAGACTGTACTTACAGAAAGTGGGCTCTATGACTCCTTAGAGGAGTTAGAAAGTTACCTTTCTGAATACAATCAAGCCAAAATAGCTGATAAGGCCAGGGCCCATGCCCTTGAGCACTTGATAATAGATAAGATAAAGGAAACCAATATCGATAAGGAAATCCGCCTTACTGATGGCCTTTCCTTCCAAGAGGTGTTAAAGAGAACCCACGAATCTCTAACCAGGATAAGAAGTAGCCAGATTCAAGACGGCATGCACATATTTGGAGAAGTGCCTACAGGCGATAGGAGGGTAGATTTTATCCATTCTATCTTAAGATATGATGATGGTGATTCTCTTTCTTTACCTAAAGTCTTTTTTAATCTTATGGGATTTAATTTAGAAGAGGTTTTAGAGAATCCCGCTTACTTCCTACCTGAATATAACAAAACATATAGTAAGTTGTTAGAGGATATAAACTGCCTTTCTAGGTTATTTATCAAAAAGATTTTAGAAAATGAAAATAGAGATCCATGGGATCTGGCAAAGGAAATTTTGGGTCCTAGGTTGAGGATAGAGGAGGACAGAAAGCAGCTTGCTATATTAAGGGATAGGATCCTTGAGTTGTCATCCAGGATAAATGAGTCAAAAGAAATAAAGGCACTTCTAAATGGCATGTCCGGAAGATATATCCCTGCCGGCCCTTCGGGACTGATTACTAGAGGAAGACCCGATGTCCTTCCTACAGGGAGGAATTTCTATTCCCTGGATCCACATAGGGTTCCTACCAGGGCAGCTTGGAAGGTAGGTATAACACTGGCTAATGAAACCATTGAGAAATATAAGAGAGAAGAAGGAAGGATTCCAGAAAATATTGCCTTTTACTGGATGTCAAGTGATATTATGTGGTCAGATGGTGAAGGAATGTCACAGATTATGTATCTTCTGGGTGTAGAGCCTCTCTGGCAACCAAATGGAAGGATAAAGGGATTTAAGATAATTCCTCTGGAGAAACTTAAAAGGCCAAGAATAGATGTCACCATTAGGGTCTCAGGTATTACTAGGGACAATTTTCCAAATTGCATTGAGCTTATTGATGAGGCTATACAGGAAGTAGCTTTGCTAGAGGAGCCCATTGAACTCAATTATCCTCGAAAACATGCCCTGGAACAGCTTGCCTCATCTGGCAAAAATCCATCCGACTCTATGGCATGGCGAGAGGCCACCTTAAGGATCTTTGCCAGCAAGCCAGGCACTTATTCTGCTGGTGTACAGTTGGCGGTTTATGCATCAGCTTGGAAAGAAGAAAAAGATCTTTCTGATATTTTTGTATACTGGAATGGATATGCTTATGGAAAAGGTGTATGGGGCCAAGAATCTCATCAGCAGTTAATTAATAACTTAAAGACTGTGGATCTCACTTTTAATAAAGTAGTATCTGATGAATATGATCTCTTTGGCTGTTGTTGCTATTTTGGTACTCATGGAGGAATAACTATAGCATCTAGAGTGATTTCAGGAAAGGAAGTCAAATCTTATTATGGAGATACTAGGAATCTTTCTCAGGTTAGAGTAATTGATCTTGCTGATGAAATCCGCCGAGTAGTTAGAACCAAACTCTTGAATCCTAAATGGATTGAAGCTATGAAAAGGCATGGATATAAAGGAGCTGGGGACATATCCAAAAGAATAGGGAGGGTATATGGCTGGGGATCAACTACTAAAGAAGTAGATGACTGGATATTTGATGATATAGCTACTACATTTGTGCTAGATGATAAGATGCGTGATTTTTTTAAAGAGCATAATCCTTGGGCTTTGGAAGAAATCTCAAGGAGACTACTTGAGGCTTACCAGAGAGGTCTCTGGAATGCCGATCTTCAAGTTTTAAAAGACTTACAAAGTATTTACTTAGAGATTGAAGGTTGGCTGGAAGAAAATATAGGGGATATAGAGGGAGAATTTCAAGGAGGTTCAGTAGATATCATAACCTTAGAGGAGTTAGCAAAATGAGCTCTCGAAGAACCGTATTTCCCTTTACGGCCATTGTGGGACAGGAGAAAATGAAAATGGCCTTAATACTTAATGCGATTAATCCTAATCTGGGTGGGGTTTTAATACGCGGGGAAAAGGGAACAGCCAAGTCTATTGCAGCTAGGGGATTAGCCCATTTACTTCCGGAAATAGAGGTAGTGGCAAATTGTAAATTTCGGTGTGATCCTAGTTCTAAGCAATGGATGTGTGATGAATGTCAAAAAAGAAAGGAAAAAGAGGGGAAACTACCTATTGTTAAGAGAAAAATGGAAGTAGTAGATCTCCCTTTGGGTGCTACTGAAGATCGGGTGGTAGGTACTCTAGATATCGAGAGGGCTATAAAGAAGGGGGAGAAATACTTTGAGCCAGGCATATTAGCTGAGGCCCATCGGGGGATATTGTATGTAGATGAAGTGAACCTCTTGGATGATCACTTAGTAGATATACTTCTTGATGCCGCTGCTATGGGGGTAAATATTGTTGAAAGAGAAGGAGTCTCCTTTTCTCATCCATCCCGTTTCCTCTTAGTAGGAACTATGAATCCTGAAGAAGGAGAATTAAGGCCCCAGCTTTTAGATAGATTTGGTCTTTGTGTGAATGTTCAAGGCATTTCTAATCAAAGGGAACGTGTAGAAATAATTCAAAGGTGGCTAGAGTATGAAAGGAATCCCCATGCCTTTGAAGAAAAATGGAAAGAGGAGCAAGATAGGCTGTGCAAACGTATTTTAAAGGCTAAGGGATTGCTTACCAAAGTTACTTATACTCCCGATATACTTGAATTGATTACTCAGATTGCTATAGATATGGGGGTGGAAGGACATCGGGCCGATATCTTTATGCTTAAAGCTGCCCAGACTATTTGTGCTTATCATGATAGAACTAGAGTTACTGAGGAGGATGTAAAGGAGGCAGCTGAGCTTGTCCTTCCACACCGGATGCGAAAGAGACCATTTCAAGAACCAAAAATAGAACAGGAAAATTTGGAAAAATCTATACACAGGCAGAAAGAGAAGAAAAAAAGAGCAGAAGGCAGAGATTTCAGAAAAGAGAATGCAGAAAAAAGGATAAAAGAGGAAAACAAAAGCCAAAATGATAATAGTGGAAAAGAAAACGAAGGAAATCAGGAGGTAACCTTCCAAGTTGGAAGTCCCTTTCAAGTTAAAAGACTAAACTTCCCTTTAGATGAGCAACCTAAAAAAGGTTCTGGGCGTAGGAGTAAGGTAAGGTGTAAAACCCAATCAGGCAAATATGTGAGAAGTGCCATTCCCAAGGATAAAAGTGGTAACATAGCTCTAGATGCTACCTTAAGGGCAGCTGCTCCTTATCAAATTTATAGAGAAAAGGGTAAAAATGCTATAGCTATTGAGTCCTCAGATTTTCGCCAGAAGATAAAGGAAAAAACAATAAGCAATACCATCCTCTTTTTGGTGGATGCCAGCGGTTCCATGGGCGCCAATCGGAAAATGGTAGAAACTAAGGGAGCCATACTTTCTTTACTTATTGATGCCTATCAAAAACGTGATAGGGTGGGAATGGTTGCCTTTAGGGGAAATGAAGCCAAGCTGCTGCTTCCACCTACCTCTAGTGTTGAGTTGGCCAAAAGGAAGTTAGAGGAACTGCCCATAGGAGGTAAGACCCCCCTTCCCCATGGATTAAAACTTGCCTATGAAGTTCTAAAGAGAGAAAAAAGAAAAAATGTTAAGTCACTTTTAATTCTGATCTCTGATGGAAGGGCCAATGTAAGCATAGGAGAAAATAGTCCTTTAGAGGAAATAAGGGAAATAGCTACTGAAATCAGAAAATTAAATGTGAATACCCTGGTCATTGATACAGAAAATGGATTTATTACCTTAGGTAAATCAAAAAAGATATGTGAATACCTAGGTGGAAGATATTATAAAATGGAACAGTTAAAGGCTGAAAGGATTCTCTCTAAGGTTAGAGAATCATTGCAGGTAGTATTTGAGAAACCCTGATTACTACTGCAGCAGGGGTTATAGTAGCCATCCCTATTTTGTTATTATTTTTGGAAAGAAAAGGCTAGCATATGGAAAACTTTAAAAGAGGCAAATGATGCGGGTAGGATTCAGGGATCAGAAGTCAATCTTGAGCGAGATTAAAACTGTTTAAGTATTATTTGATAAACTTAATTTTTAAGTAGTGGGTAGAGCAGGAAATACAAGGGTCATAAGCCCTTACCAACATCTCTAAAGCGTGTCCAATTTCCTCCTTTGATTTTCCATTCGTTAAAAGTAATGGCACAAAGGCCTCAAAGTCTTTTTGAATATTTTGGTGATTTTGATTGGTAGGGGTGACCAAATCTGCAGCAATACATCTTCCCTTTTCATCATAGGCATAATGATGAAAAAGGATGCCTCGTGGGGCCTCTACCACCCCTACCGCCTCACCTGCCTTTGCCTCAATCTCTGGTCTTTCCAACCTAATCCCCTCACCGAGCAACTCTTCAATCAAGGTAATAGAATCCTCTGCATTGTGAACACATTCAATGAGTTGGGCTAAGGTGTTGGCAAAAGGGCTTACTGCTAAAGGTCTTAATCCTAAGAGTTCTGCTATCTCTTTTGCCTTTGGAGTAAGTCTTTCAAAGTTTAGATTAAAGCGAGACAATGCTCCTACCATATAAGATTGACGCTGGTGTTTGGTAAACTTGGCTGTAGACTGAGGCACACATACCTCGTTGGTTATTTCTTTATATTGGCTAGCTGGCCATCTTCCCCCGTCATTAGAACCTATCTCCCCTTCATAAAAGGGATAATCTGTATCAGATATTTAGGGCAATGTACTCTGTTTCCCTTTCAAAGGGAGGTATTTTAGCCCAAAGGGATTTAAATAGATGGGCTAGCTTTTCAAACATTGGGAGGGATTGTTTTAGCCTTTCTTTAAGGATAATAAGCTCTCCTTCCTTGGGATACTTAGCAAAGTCTCCAAGTATTAATCTCTGGGGATGGGTGGTACGACCAGCAATAAGGTCACTCATCTCATTGGCCAGACGATGAAGGCCGATAACTAAAAGTAATTCCTCTTTATTAGTCTGTGCTAGAGGCAAAATACTGCCCAGACCAAGGAGGTCTGGGAGCACAAGATAGCCAATATGCAAAAGATGGCTTTGCATATTTTCAGCGTGCAAAGCCAGTTTACGCAACCTTACCGTCTGCGTGGAAACAGAAATACCCATGGCTGCTTCAGTGGCCCTTAAGGAGGCCACTTGGTGAGCGATAGAGCAGATACCACAAATACGGGAGACAATATGATGCATTTCATTAAAATACCTCCCCCTTACCATGCCCTCAAAAAAACGAGGTGCCTCTGTTACCTGCCATTCACATTTTTCTATATTCCCATTACTGATGTTGATTACAATATTGCCGTGTCCTTCCACTCGGGTTAGATGCTCTATGTGGATAGAAATATCTCTTTTCTCCATAGCCTACCCTTTACCTTGCATAATCGCTACAACCGTCATAAAGGCGAAAAAGAGAAATAATAGAATCAAAAGAAAGCCCCAATTTGGCCAGGGCCTCTCTCTGGGCATCTACATTTGGCTCACTTATCAAGCCCCTGCAACCCCAGCAATGGCTACCTTCTGCAACACAAGCAGCCTTACACCCAGCCCTTGTAACAGGCCCTAAGCAAGGCTCTCCTTTGAGTAGTACACAGAGATGGCCTTGCCTTTTACATTCTACACATACAGGGTAATCGGGTATTTGAGGTCTTTTACCTTGTAACAGGCAGATAAGAAAAGATACCAATTCATTTCTATCAATAGGGCAACCAGGTATTTCAAAGTCTACAGGTACTATTGCCTTTAAAGGTCGGGCCTCATAGGTTTCATACCAACGGGCAGTTTGACCATAAACATATCTTTTTAAATACTCTTGATTTTGAAAGTTCTTAAGGGCATTTATGCCCCCAATACAGGCACAGGTCCCTAGGGCAACCAATGTCTTTGCCTGCTTTCTTATGGCCTTCAGTCTTTCAGCATCAGAAGGCCTAGTAATAAAGCCCTCAACAAATGCTAGCTCATAATCATCTGCCTTCTCCTTCATTACTTCCCTAAAGTTAACGATTTCAATATGGTCTAAAATAGACAAAAGCCCTTCTTCCAGATTGGCTATTTGTAACTGGCAACCTTCACAACCAGCAAAATCAAAGAAGGCCACCTTTAGCTTACTCATAAAGCCTCCTCCAGTAGCTTCACTTTGGGATAATGAAAAACAGGGCCATCTTTACAGCAATAGACCCCACTAATTTGACAATGTCCGCATTCTCCAATGCCACACTTCATTCTCCTCTCAAGGGACAAAAAGATCCGATCTTCTTTGATACCCTTTTTGAGGGCCTCTCTAATGACAAACCGATACATGATAGGGGGCCCTACACTTAGTAAATAGGTATTCTCTGGATCTATCTCAAATAAAGGAAAGAGAATAGTAATGACACCCACATGACCTTCCCAACCTCCTTCAGCCTTGTCTACTGTTTCATAGAATTCTACATCCGCCCTCTTACCCCACAATTCCAAATCTTTTATAAAAAGACGCTCTGAAGGTACTCTAGCCCCATAGAGGATAATGAGTCTACCATACTCCTCTCGATATTTTAAGGCATAGAGGATGGATGATCTAAGCGGGGCTAGCCCTAATCCACCTGCCACAAACAGTAAATTTTTCCCCTTTAACTCCTTCATGGGAAAAGGATGACCATAAGGCCCCCTTATCCATACCTTTGCCCCCTCAGGCAATCGGTGTAAAGCACGGGTAACATTTCCTACCTCTCTAATGCAGAGCTCAAATCTATTTTCTTCATTGGGTAAAGAAGCAATAGAAAAAGGGGCTTCCCCTATCCCAAATATAGAGACCATGATGAACTGTCCTGGCTGATGACTGATTGTCCCTTCTTCTAGTGCTAATTCAAACAATTTTTCTCTATTTGTCATGTTTTCTATATGAATAATTCGGGCCTGTTTAGGAAGAAAATTCATGTTAAATTTCTTCTTTTAATTTGTTATAAATCTCTATTGGGTCTGCTATATGGGTGGGGCACTGCCAACTGCAGCGTCCACAGCCTACACAGCCCATCATCCCCAGTCTTTCATATATGTATTTGCCTTTACAATAAAAACGATAGCGATAGCGGTCCACTATATTATCCCTGAAGTTATAGCCTGAAATAGCAGCAAAATCTTTTAGCAAACAGGCATCCCAAATTCGATAGCGTTTGCCTGTTTTTAGGTCAATATTCAAACTATCCTGGATATCGTAACAATAGCAAGTGGGACATACTAGATTACAGGTTGCGCAAGCCAAACACTTATTCGCCTGCCTTTCCCAAATAGGATGCTCATAACTTTTATCTAGCATTAATGGTAACTCCTCCATAGGGAAATTTAACCTTCTACCATCACATATAGCCTTTATCCTTGCCCTTACCTTTTCTCTTTCTCTGATCTCTGATGGAAATGCCTCCCAGGTAGGGACCTGTTTTATTATCTCTTCTCCTTTTTCTGTTTTTGCCTCTAAGACATAGTTATTGCCAATATCTGTTAGCATTATATCATATCCATATTCTACTTTATCTGACTTCATTGTGCTCCAAAAGGAAAAAGGTGAAACCCTGACAGGGTCTATGCCAAAAATAAGGGTATTCTCCCGCCGCTTCTGATACGGCTCATTATTTTTCAGCGCCTTATCTAATAGATTAATGGCCAAGATGTCATAAGGATGGACACCAAACAGGATTTTGGGCTTAATTTCAAAAATAGCCTCAATCTTCCCATTTTTTATATCAAATTGAAAGATGGTCTCTTCAGGAGGAAACAAAAATCTTTTTGGTGGCTGAATGGTAAGGTCAAAATCTAATACCAGTTCATCAGCGGCTTCCAAAGGACTGTAATCAAAAAAATTGGAATCACTTAAATTTTTTGTCCCTACTTTCTTTCTTACTACCCCGATTACTTCATACTCCCTTAAAAGGGCCTCTAAAAATATTTTTAGATTGTTTTTTTCTAAGATCCTTAAAACCATCTCCGGGCTAGCCAAAAAAGTCTTCTTTTCAGTAAACTAAAGGCCTTGCCTTTCTGGTAAACGCTAAGAACCAATTTTCTAATCTTTTCTAGTTTATACCAAATAAAAAGTTAGTTAACTTTATTTTCTAAAATTTTTTTCTCAAAAGCCTTTCTATCTCTTTCACGACTAACCTGGCTATTTGAGGTAATTTTCTGTTTATATCTGGGCTAAGCTCCATCCCCCAATTTATCTCTTTAGGCTCTATGCCAAAAATGACCACTGATTTTGGGAATTTTCCAATCTTTTTTGCCATATCCAATGCCTCTAACAGCCCTAAATCGTGTAAAGAGATAGATGCCTTCTTAGTAGGCATTAAATCATTTAAACCAAGCCGGTAAATAGTGCCTGGTGACATCTTGCCTTTAACTGCATCAATGACGATCAAATAGTCTGTCTCAGCAAAAATGGGAAATAAACTTGCTGTCGCAGTCCCTCCGTCTATCAATTCAACCTCTTTAGGCAGATTATACTCCTTAAGGTGCTCTATAACCCTTACCCCTACCCCTTCATCCTTTAATAAAATATTTCCTATTCCTAAAACCGTAATCTTCATAAATCATAAATTAAAAAAGGCAGAGGCAAAGATTTTTTCTCTACCTCTGCCTTTAAGCTTTACTCAATTAAATACGGGGTAGGTCTACCACATATTTCTTTCCGCTATCTACGTGCAGCACGTGCACAGCACAGGCCAGTCAGGGATCGAATGAGCGGATGACCCTTAGTACATTTACTGGATTTTTCACATCCTCTACAGGAGTCCCAATTAATGCCTGCTCAATAGGGCCAGGTGTGCCTGCATCATCTCTAGGAGAAACATTCCAGCTAGTTGGGGCAATAACCTGATAATGGCTGATCTTCTTTCCTTTAACCTTCATCCAATGGCCCACTGAACCACGTGGTGCCTCAGTTATACCACAGCCTATAGCCTCTTCTGGTACAGAAGCCTTCACATACACTGGCTGACCAGGTTTTATCTCCATTATCCAATCCTTCATTGCCTGCACTTCTATCCACCCCTCTTCTGCCCTGGCTACAATACGCCCCAAAACAGAAAATGCCTTTTCACCCAAATCCCTAAAGCGGACATCCTTATCTGGAGGTACACCCAAAAATTTATTGGCATGCTTACTAATTACAGGGTTTTCTATCCACATCCGTGCCAATGGGCCTACTTCATGGGGCAATCCGTCATACCGGGGTGCCTTGGCAAAGGAATATGCCCGTTTTTTATCAATTTTAGGTACAGTTTTTCCCTCTTTTGGATTTAGGCCAGTAGTTTTGTCATCATACCAGGAATGTTTTACATCTTCGGTAATCTTATCTAAATCCAATTTTCTGTCCTTACCTTTTGTATACACACCTGGTTTGAATAGAAATTTTGTATATTCATCATTTAATGGATACACACCATAGGATAGGAAGTTCTTACAACCTACCCCTACTTTAAACAGCTCTGGATAGTACTTTGCCACTGCATAGATAGTAGGAAGATAGGTAGTATCATAGAATTTCTCTATCTTTTTTAATCTCCACAAATAACCAGCAATGCCATCTACTGTAGGTGCCTCTGTCACACCTCCCACCACCAAACCATGAACATGAGGGGCCCTGCCACCAAGGATAGCAGTCATCTCATGCCCCATTCTCCTAATGTTTAATGCCTCTAAATACCCCTTTACCCCAAATTCATTTATTTCAGGTGGAAGCTTATAAATTTTTGGACCACTATATCTGGGGATAAAAGGAGGCGCATCTGGACCTTTAACATAATCCAAAGCTACTAGGTGATAGAAGTGTAAAATATGGTCCCAGACATGGTCTGCACCCAATATAAGATTTCTAAGGATGCGGCCATTGCTAGTAGGTTTTACAGAAAATGCATCATCCAGACAGAGCACTGATGCAGTACCATGGGAAGTTGGGCATACTCCGCAAATACGCTGAGTAATCTGTGAGGCATCCCTTGGGTCCCTGCCTTCTAAAATAAGTTCAAACCCTCTAAAAAGCACATCACTACAGTGGGCATTAATCACCTTGCCTTTACTTACCTCTACCTCTGTCTTTAAGTGACCCTCAATCCTGGTCACTGGGTCTATTACTATTTTTTTACCTTTTGGCTTTCTGGTCATCTTTTACCTCCTATATACTTTCATAAAGTGGGGCAAATTCATCCCAAAAACCAGGTTCTACACAGCCAATGCAGATGGCATTCTGAACACACCAGTTTACACCGCCATTCCAGCGCCTCTTCCAGACATCACAACAAGTCTCTGGTCCTTTACAGCCTAAGGTATAACGGCATCCTTCTTTATCAGGAAATTCTTTACAGAAGACCTCATCATCATAAAAACTACGATATGGACAGTGATCATGCAACGATTTGCCAAAGAATACTTCTGGCCTGTTAAGATAATCTAATTTGGGTATTCCATAGAGTAAGATATGGGCAATGGTTCCTACCATCCAATCTGGATGAGATGGACAACCTGGAACATTTATTACTGGCGTTTTAATCCCTTTCATATCAAAGAGCTTTTTTACACCTACTGCACCAGTGGGATTTGGTTTTGCAGCTTGAATTCCTCCAAATGCAGCACAACTACCAAAGGCCAGTACTGCCATTGCGTCTTTTCCTAAATCTGTGGTCCAATCTAACATACTAAATTCTTTTCCTCTTTTCTCACCTACCATGCAGTATCTTCCACCCTCTTCAGTAGGAATAGCACCCTCTACCACCAGCACATATTTTCCTTTATTTTTAGAAGCTGTTTTTTCTAAAGCATCTATTGCCATTTCCCCATCTGCTGCCATAATAGTAGGATGAAATCTAAGGTCAATTATCTTTAGCAACACTTCAGCAATAGTTGGGTGTGTTGTATTTAGTAAAGACACTGAACATCCTGAACAACTTGCCCCTTGAATCCAAAGCACAGGAGGTTTTCCAGCAGCTGCCTTTTCTAATGCCTCCACTACTTCAGGGATAAACATCTGTGAAAGACTTATCCCTGCTACACCCCCTCCACAAATCTTTAAAAACTCACGCCTTGTTAAAGCCATAAATGCCTCCTTTAAATAGCAAATTTTTTAAAAGACGTGTTACTAAAAAGAAAGGGCTTATGGGGTAACCCATAAGCCCTTCTTAAAATCATATAACCTCCTTAAAAATGGAAGGCAAGTTTGGAAAATACTTGATGGAAGTTGTTTTCACTCTGCCTTGTGACTACATTGTATCTGTAGTCAATACCTAAAGACAAGAATGGTAATATATAATAATCTAAACCAGTTCCTACCTGAAAGCCAAAATCTGTATGTGCCCAACCAAATGGCATTTCCTCTCCCGCTGGATAGGCAGGACCAGCTACACCAAGAACACTTCCATTTGAAAAACCTACATAGGTCCATTCTGCTGGCAAACCTTGACCGTCCTTAACATCAAGGTCATAGTCTACTTCATAAATATATACACCTACTCCAGCAAGTCCATAGAGATTCATATTTGGCAAGAGATTTTTTAGGGTGTACTTGAGATCTGCATTAACTGTTGTTGTTTGAAGGGTTGCAGTAGCAGGCACTGAAATTGGATTAGCAGGGTCAGCTAAAGGTACAACAGACATGGTATAGCCCTTCTCACCATGGTTCCAGGAGATAAATATTTCACCAGAGAGCATGTTACCATAGGGATCCTCTTTGATAATAGGAACATCTAAACCAAAACCAAACCCATAATTTCCCCCATCTGCATCATAAGGACCTGTAGCATAACCACCATACAGTGCGAATTCAAAGGGTTTTTCCGCTTGCGCATGTCCAATACAAGTAAAGACAAATACAGCACACATACAAACCAAACAACCAATAAATCTCTGCATCTCTCTCCCTCCTGCTTTTCATTATTTTCCAGTTTACTATAAATATAAATTTGTATCTTTGTCAAGATATACCCAAAATCCTCGTTTCCCCTACAAAAACCCCGCAAGTGTGCTATAATAAAGCAATTTTGAAAAAATACCTTTCACCTAAAAGGTGAAAACACACTCACGGGGTAAGGACAATGATAAA
>Ga0180301_10001301_pt1 | contig 19672 bp, 25 predicted proteins | sample GuaBasSediGuay16_FD_121797 | JGI IMG/M metagenome (GOLD analysis project Ga0180301, IMG submission 121797) | Subseafloor sediment microbial communities from Guaymas Basin, Gulf of California, Mexico - Guay16, Core 4569-2, 12-15 cm | ecosystem: Environmental > Aquatic > Marine > Hydrothermal...
CCAGAAACCAACGGGATCATTTTGTGGAGGAGCTTTCACATCTAATACATCGTCTATGAAGTAATTCATAAATTCGTCAAAACTAAATGGTTTTAAACCATAGAATCTACGAGCTTCATTAATAGCCTCGAAGAAATCAATAAATGTATTCATAATGGTTAAGTCATAGTCTAAAAATACAAGTCTAGGCACATTCAAAATGATCATCTCCATACATGGTCAGGTTTCGGGAGATTCCACATAGTATACGGTATTCGGCAAATTCATCATCCCTACTATTATGGTGATTTATTAGGTATTAAGTTATACCTATATTAGGTTAATATATAGTTTTTAGAGGGATATATATGGATAAGGATGATAAAAGATATCAAATTTATTGCTCATTAAATAATGAAAATATTATTGAATGTATTGATGAAAATGGTAGAAAAATCGATACTACTCTTGAGATAATAGATAAGGATAACTTAATACTGATCTATAGTCCTGATGAGAATTTATTCAAATATTCCATTGAAATAAAATCTAATATGCTATATAGAATAATATGTAATGGAGAAATTTTCTCTGAATTTACATGGGGGAATGAAAGGTATACCAGATGGGATACTAGACACTATGTTAATAGATTAACGTGCTTATTTAGTAAAAATATTAATTTAATAAGAATAAATAAAGATCTTCTCGTAGGATTTAATACTACATTGAATTACGACCTTCTAGGTAAAGAAATAAATATTATTAATGAATGGAAGACCATATCAAACTTCAATATATACGATATGTATACTATTGTCTATGATCTAGATATCCCCTTAGATAAAATATCGCCTCCTTTACTACTAGGAAAGGAAATACAAAGTTTTACACAAAAACTTATTGAGTCAAGTATATTTCTTAATACTCTTAAAGGTAATAGATATATTAACTCATTCATTGACATATTAACAAAGGCTATTATTAATAAAAAATATCCATACATTATCTTAGCCTATATAGCATTTAGAGAAAATGTATTAAGAGAGATCATATTAAACAGAAAATCATGTATTGAATATAGGGAAGAAAACAGTCATGTAATAATAAGTAATAAGTGTACCGATAAGCTAAGATTGTTCATTATAGGTTCTAATGGATTTTTATATACAGTTTTAGATAAAAACAAAGATTATAAAATATCTAGAGAATTAATTGGTTTAATTGAGAAAATTATAAGCTGGCGATTATCATGAAATATATTGACATGCATAACCATGGACATGAGCTTGATGAAGAAACGCTTCTGAAGTTTAAGGATGATTATATCCTTGTAATAGTATCAGATGATCTTGAAACTAGTCATAAGACAATTGAACTTTCTAGGAAATATGGTTTCATAAAGCCATGTATAGGCATTCATCCATGGAGCATTGGAGACGCCACAATAGATGATCTTGAGAGAATTGCTGAGATTGTTGATAAAGAGGATATAAGGTGTCTTGGAGAGATTGGTCTTGATACTAGATTTGTAGCTAAAACAATTAATAAGCAGAGGATGTTCTTTAGAAAATTCCTAGAACTAGCCCGCGAATATGATCTATTACTTAACCTCCATACAGCTGGTACTTGGAAGGAAGTACTTGATCTACTAATTAGATACGATATTGACAAGGCCTATTTTCACTGGTATACTGGTCCATTAAATCTTCTAGAAGAAATCGCTGATAAAGGATATTACATAGGTGCTAATCCAGCGTGGAAAATTCAGGCTAAACATAGGAGAGTCTTAGAGTATGCTCCACTGGACATTATCTTAACTGAAAGTGATGCTCCATACAAATATAGAGGTTTAGAGATGTCTCCGGAACTCATTAAGGATACTATTGAATTTCTGGCTGAGACAAAGGATACTAGTATAAATAGTACTAGATCGAGTGTTTATAGAAACTATCTTAGACTTTATAGATAAAGGGCGTTTTCTAATTTATCTTCTTACAAACTTGCTTTCAATACCAGATACATTATTATTTATAATACTTAAAGTTAGATCTTCTAGTTCAGCTATTAACACATTCCTTATTCTTAATAGATTTTTCAGTTCACAGTAAAGAGTCTTAGCATATGTTCCATCATCTTTCTCTAATCGATATCCTATATACTCTATTCTTCTTTCAATATTCATAAGGTATTTTCTAAGTATGTGTCTCCTAGCATGTATTGAAAATAAATCATTAACCATAGCTTTCTACACCTTATTGATTGATTCAGCAATTACTTTCCTTAAAAATAATTGACTCTATAACAATCTATAGTTTGATGATACATTATAAAAAACCATTATGTACCTGTAACACCCACCTCAGGAGTGGCAGCCTTCGGAGCTTCAATAAGTTCAAATGTTATAGATATAACAATATGATTACCCTTAGGTATAATGACAATCTCTGTATCAGGATAATGTATCGTTATATTCTTTGGAAGATCATAGCCTAAGCTCTTAAGTATAAATGATACTGTGCGATATACATCAAAGCCTATCCTTGTAGCTTCCTTTATCTTTGAAAAACCTATCTCTAATGGCGCTACGTAATCAATTACTCTCCCTTCATTATCCATTACAATAACTGCTAGAGCCGAAGTCATACCTACTAACCTCATAAACTTACTGGATATCTCTAATGAATTGTATGGATTAGAGTTCCCTTTAAAAAGGAGTTAGTAGGTATTACTAGAAAGCCTATATTGGAGATAGATGTAAAACTAGATTAGTGGGGGATTAGAGATATGGGTTTAGCTAAGCTCTATGGTGCAATGATGGCCACGATTCTATTCGTTACGCTTGTCGCTGCTTTAGTGTTCTATGGAATAATGGTTCTAATGGGTTCACCATCAATAACAGCCTTAGCATTGTTTATAGCAATATTCTATCTATTCCAATGGCTTGTATCACCATACATTATAGACGCTATATACAGAGTTAAACCATTAGAGCCCGGAGAAGAGGAATGGTTACAAAAAGCTATTAGAGATATTGCTGCCCGTAGCGGCATAAATCCTCCTAAGCCCATGATCGCACATATCAAGATACCTAATGCTTTTGCTTATGGAAATCCATTGACAGGTTACCGGGTTGCCGTTACAGAAGGTTTGCTTGAACTCGATGGTATATCAAGGGATGAAATTATAGCTATCGTTGGCCATGAGATAGGACATATAAAGCATCGTGATGTAGCTGTTATGATGCTTGTAGGACTTCTTCCAGCTGTAATACTTTGGCTAGGCGAGTACCTCGTTAGATGGGGATGGCTTGTAGGATTTAATAGTAGGAGAGACGAGGGGGCATTAACGCCAATTGCAATCGTTGGTTTTGGAGCGTTACTTGTCCTAATAGGGTTTGTACTAAATCTAGGAATACTATATCTAAGTAGGTTACGCGAATATTTTGCGGACGCTCATTCAGCATACACAGTTCCTAATGGTGCAAGAAATCTCATGAGAGCATTAGCTAGGATCATGGTTGCATCCGGTTACTTGAAGAAGAGAGGACTTGATCCAAGTAAATATAGTCAATTAAAAGCCCTATTTATATCAGCTCCTGATCAGACAGTCGATCCATACACAGCCTACTATTATAGAAGAGATATTGATAGAATAGTTGAGATTATTAAGAATGAAAAGCCAAGCTTACTTAAAGAAATCTTTAGTACACATCCTCATCCAGCTAAGAGATTTAGATTCCTTGAACAACTTATGAAAGAGTATAGATAGATAGTATTTTTTATTAAGAAGTGCTATTTCATCTCTAAAAATCTTTATAAGCCCTCTTTTATTTGAACATTTATGAATAGAAATGAGGTGGCATGAAGCAATGATGATAGAATGGGGAGAATTTGAGTTTATCGGCGAGTTTATAGAACAAGCAGTGAGTATAGTAGATACTAAGACGGGAATTAAATGGTTTGGTTCAGCTAAATCTTTAGTTAATTTAGATAACCATATCCCAGCAAATGAGATTATAAATATAGTAAAGAACGCTATAGCACATGCAAAGAAGGGCGTTGATGGCGTAAGGATATATAAATATAATGAAGCTAAAATACATGTTGAGTTAAAAAGAAACGATAGCTTCCTAAATGCATCAAGTATTAAAATGAGGGTTAGTGTAAATGGCAAAAACGTATATTGTATGGAATTAGATCCAAAGATCTAGATTCTACTTACAAGCTTCTTAATCTCCTCAATAACCTTAGACTTCTCCCTAAGCTCTTTTCTGGCACTGTCTAATTCTTCTTCTAATTGCTTAATTTTACTAAGAAGTTTCTTTCTCTCCTCTTCAAGTTCTTTAATTCTTTTTTCAATATCTTCAGGCATAGTTATAGCCTTTGTCGTGAAAGGCACAATAACCTTTAGTTCACCGCGTACAAGCTTCTCATATGTTTTAAGAACTAGTTGTCCAGCCTTTGTTTTACCCGTCAAATGAGCTCTGATCGAAGTCTCACTTCTACCAACTTCATCAGCTATCTGTCCAATACTATAGCCAGCCTTTGATCTAGCTAATGCAGCCGCTGCAACTGCAAGGCTATCAACCCATGTGGCTCTCTCAATAGGGTCTCTTATGAGCTCAAGTACTTCAGGACTATATAACGTACCTATAATTAATGCCATCTCTAGTTTTTGTATATCCCTTTTACTAACTGGCGACACTGGTACTCTGCCCAAATCTATTGTTATTTCTTCGAACTTCTCGTCTCTCATGCCAACCACCGAATATAGTATCATTTTTGATCCTTATATTATTATAGCAAAACACAATTGTTGTAAGAAATGAATACATATACTTATCTATGGCTAACCACATAACCCTATTTAGTTGTGGTGATAGCTTTGGCAGAATATGAAAACCACATTATAGGTAGAAAAAAGAGCTTGCCAATATACTTACCAATATACATTATATCTCCCGATAAGAAATCCGAATGCCCCCATTATGAGACAATATATGTTGAGACCGAAGAAGCTACTACCGTATATGTTGCTAGATGTAAAGTACAGAATAGATATCTAACGAGGAATCAGGTAGAGAAATGCATTAATTATTGGAATGAATGCCCCTTCTATAATTTAGTGCTTAGTAAGAAAACCTAGGCTTCAATAGCTAACTCATTAACATAATCTTTAGATAACGTTCCCGATGGCGTTGATGAAATCACTATTAGATCAACCAGATCGTCTAATTTAGGTAAAATTGTCTCATCATAGACTATGTCCTTATCATTTATAGATACTATTGCTCTAGTCTCATCAACAGAATAAAGAACTGTATATGTAACATTTATACCATAGCTTCTTGCTATCTTAACAGCAAATGATATTATATCCTCAACCATGTATCCCCATGGATTACATGGAACTATTAAAACTACCTTAGTCAATATATTTACACCTCCCAATAACGAAATACCATAATAAAATAGATTTAAATAAGGGGGCAGATTACTCAATACATTTCTTAATACTACTCAATATTATTTCTAAACCTTTTTCAATAATACGTTGCTTACTAGGTAATTCCTTGTCAATACATAAATTAACCGATAAACCTTTTTCTTTATCTCTCTTAACCTTTATACCTATTAACCTACCTAATCCACGAGCATACATTATAGGAGATAATTCAAGATATAATTTTCTAGCAATCTTCTCGAGTTCATAGATCCATCTAGGTATATCAACTGTATCCTTTGGCTTCATAATCAATACTGCTGCATTACTAAATCTAGGATTATGTACAAACTTAACAATAAGTCTACTGGGCTCTGGAACGCTATTGAGCAATATAAATCTTCTTCCATCAATAATCTTGATATACATATCCATAGGATTATCCCATTGTTCATAAAATCTAATCCTAATGTACCAATCACCCATGCTACAATAATCACTAATAACTTTAAGAATGTGAGAGTAAGTTATGATTCTATTAAATAAAAATATCATTTCCCACTTTTCTATTTCATGAGGTCTATACTTGCTTAAGTCTATATTTAATGGGATAATAATATTAAATCCTCCAACAACCGTAATAGCTATGCTTTCATCATTCATTATATATCCCACTATGTGTCACTTAGATAAACAATACGGTATAGTTTCTAGTAAAGCCTACACCACCATAATAAGATTACTCACTCAGAATAGATAATTATTATCCCTAACGCCTAGTTCTTGTTAGAGCATACAGACCTATTATTACTGTATAAAAATATATTAAAACCCTGGAAGCAACAACAACGATCGGCTTCAAAGTTATCGTTAAACCATATTCTACGGCGAATGCTCCCCCAGGACTTGGTAATGCCCCAAGAGCTAAAGCAAATAAATATGCTTGAAAAGCATTTAATAATGAAGTACCACTGTAGCCTATTGAGATTATATAGATTACTGCCCCCGCAAATAAATGCATAGCTACAGTACTGAGAATGATCATTACAACTCTATATGGTCTAATTATAAATTTAGTTATTAATCTTATAGACTCTGTAAAGATCTTATACTTTCCTCTAATGCTCTCCGGTAAGATCTTTATTAAAAATTTAAAGAGTTTATCAATGATTTTATTCTTGTATACTACACCGAGGAATAATATGATCCATGTAAATAATACGAAAGCTGACACTATAATAACAGGTAAAGACAGGGGTAAGTAATATATTGAATAAATAATTGCTAATACATTTATGAAAACTATATCAATGAATAATTCATATATGGCTATAGCAAAACCCGTTGCTATATCATCACCTGTTTTCTTTGATAGATAATAGGCTCTAGCAGGTTCGCCTCCCATGGCTGACGGAGTTAAATATGCAACAAGTCCTCCTAATAAACGAGCATAGAAATAATCTAATAAGCCTAGGACTTTATTACTTATAGATGAATGTATAATTTCTAATCTAATACCTGATATAAACCATGACAATGTATATATTGCTATAGCAAATATTAGAATTAATGGATTTATCGATAATAATATCATAGGATCTATGCCGAAATATATTGTATACAAAACTATTATAACTATAACTATTGACAAGGTAGCAGTAATTTTCCATGTACTTAGCTTTATTTCGTTGACCACAATAAACACCATTCGGCTTTAGTAGTCATTATAGCATTTCATATAATCTTTTCAGGAGCTCCGGATTTACCACTCCATAACGTATAACTTTGAATCCTTCAGTTAAGTCTATTACTGTAGAGCCCACACCTAGCGGTGAGTATCCAGAATCTATGTAGAGATCTACTGAATCACCAAGTTGTCTAAATGCTTCATTGACTGTTCTAGCAGGTTTAAGACCACTAATATTAGCACTAGTACCCGTAATTAATCCGCCGACTTCTCTAGCAATTAATTGAACTAATCGTGATGCCGGTACACGAAATCCTACTTTAAAAGTTTTTAAATGAACGTTCTCAGCTATTTTAGATCTATGATCTACCTTTAGAATAATAGTTACTGGGCCGTATCCTATCATTTCTAAAAATTTAATGATCTTATTGTCTACAATGGCATGCTCAATTATTGAATCAATACTATCAGCTAGAAGAGGTATAGGTTTTCCCATTCTCTTTTTAACTATGTAAACTCTTTCAACACATTTATACTGAAATGGATTAGCAAAGATACCGTATAAGGTATCTGTTGCCCCTACAACCAATTTACACTCCATAATATTAATAATTGCCTCCCTAATAACTTCTAGATCAGGTACAATATAGCTCGTCTTCAATACCCTAGACATATACAATCATCTCTATAAACATCAAACGTAATCCACCCTGCTTGTTACTTGTATTTAGAATTTCATATAAATATATAAATCCGATATATTATTTTCTAGGTAAGGTATATGTATGAGGGTTAATGAAATCCCACCAATTTAGTATAAAGGTGTTGAGGTATGAGTTTTTAGCTATAGTGAAGAAGTGCTTCAAAAGCTAAAAGTCGATCGAAGACAGCTTAAGACGATAATCCAAGAACTTAAAAAATGGAAGGCCCCGGCAACAGTATTGCTTAGTCTATATATTCCTCCTGGAAGACCTATGAGTGATGTACTTAGCTTATTGAGACAAGAATATGCTATTACTGATAACATTAAGTTAAAGAAGACACGTAATGCTGTTCAAAGAGCATTATCAGCTGCTATGGATAGACTTAGTAAGATACCCAAGGTGCCAGAAACTGGTTTAGCACTATTTTGCGGAGAAGATATGGATACGGGTGACTTTATATGTATAATGTTTGCACCTCCTGATCCTGTACCAGTATTCTTCTATCGAACCGACAAATATTTCCACACCGAATTTCTTGAGGAAATGGTTGTTGAAAGCAATCTAGTAGGCCTAATCATTATAGAACGGGACGCTGCAACTATAGGATTGCTTAAGGGTAGTAGACTTGAGGTATTAGAGGAATTAGAGGATTATATACCGGGCAAACATCATCGCGGAGGTCAAAGTCAACGTCGTTTCGATCGTATTATTGAACAGATGGTTCATGAATTCTATAAACGTGTAGCTGATCATGCTAGGGAAAGGTTTGAACCATATCTAAAACAAGGTAAATTGAAGGCCATATTAATTGGCGGCCCAGCATATTCCAAGTATGACTTCTTAGAAGGCAATTATCTAGATTATAGACTTAAACAACTCGTACTTCCAAAATTAATTGATGTAGCTTATCAAGGCGAGTCCGGCTTACGTGAAATGGTTATGAAAGCAAGCGATATATTAAAAGAACAAATGTATGTTGATGCACTGAAAGCCGTTGAGGAATTTAAACTCCATTTAGCTAAAGATGACGGCTTAATAGTTTATGGGGAAGAGGAGGTCAAACAAGCACTCCAAATGGGTGCTATTAAAACCTTAATTATCGATGAAGACAGATCAGATGCACATGAATGGGCTGAATTAGCTAAGAAATATGGTGCTAAACCAGTTTATCTCAGCGAAGACATTCCTGAAGGAGCATGGATTAAGAGAACCTTTGGAGGAATTGTCGGTATTCTTAGATATAGAATTTATTAATAATAAGTTTATTAATCAAAAACCTTTATACCTCTGGCAACACAATATATCATGTAGACTCAGTTTTTCTAAGTAGGTGACAATGGGTTTTGAAAATGCTCGTGAAGCTTTCGCCTTCTGAGAAGAGGGATCTTGTAAAACTAATTATAGAAGCTGGGCTTGAAGAGGAACTCGTTAAATGGCTTGAGCAACAAGGATACACGTATGTTTTTGGAAGATTAGATAATATTCCAGATGAACTTGTTGAAGCCTTTGTAAGAGAGAAGAAGTTAAGGGATCTTGGAGAGAATGAGTACCAAATCTATTTCGAACTTAAAGACGTTGAGCCTGAAACGAAAAGAAACATTATTCCATCCAAGAAAACCAGTAAATCATTTCATACGCATTCCATGATTTAATTAAAATACTCCTCTAACTCTTTTTCCTTAGTATAAAAGTTTCTTAGAAAATAGTTATTAACAAATTATTATAATGGCCGGGAGTAGACCCGTCCCGAATTCATCCAATACCCCCGGTACTCGGGGGTGTCTACGGGCCACCGGGGTCTACATTTAGAATTTAGAAATGAGCCCTTTATTTAATTATTCCCCAGAGATAGTAATCATATTTGTCTTGTACGGATTTTCCTTGTTCTTCTAGGTTTAGCTTCTATGAATTCAGGCTCTATAACTGGTTCCTGAAGTTCTTGAAGTGTTAGTTCCATATCAGATATCCTATTATCAACTGAATCCATAAATTCCTTCATCTTTATCTCATTTTCTTTAATTCTTAGTTCAAGTAATGTGAGTTTTCTTTCAATATTTTCTATGCTATGCATGATAACATTTAATGTATTAGCTATTTCCTCATCTTTATTATAACCATATTTTTCTCTTAATTCATCAAGACCTTTATTTATCATAAACTTTACAAGATCGGTCATTTGTACGCCTAATGACTCAGAATATCTTTTAAGCTCCCTATAAATACCCTCTGGAAGAGATAAGTGTATAGTTGGCATATGTACTCTCCTAATAACGACTCTATACATAGATATTATAAAAACCTAGCGTTCATGTGTATGGATCTTTAATCAAGAATACAGTAATACATCACATAACAAGAGTTATCTAAAAAGAGTCCTCTATAATATAATCGACAAGCCATAAGATTACTAGAGGAATTATACATATAGGTGATCAAGACGCCCATGCGAGTTATAACATTTAAGGCTGATGAGGAACTCATAGAAAAAATAGATCTAATTGCTAAAAGAAGTGGTAGAAGTAGAAGTGATATTATAAGATATGCCATTTTAACATATATACGCGATATAGAAAGTAGTCAGAGAAAGATCGTTAAAAGAAAAAATTGGGAAAGAATTAAAAAGAAGATAGTTTATGGCGTTTTATTAAAAGAATGAGTAGATATTCTATCTGTTAAGTAATTCCGTTTTATTGATCTATATGACTAACTTGTGTGTTATTAGTCTTTACACAATCTACCATTACTAAATATAATCTCAGAATTTATGTGTTTAAACGTTGATACACTACTTTATTTCAACAACATTATTTCTTGAAACCTTAATATTTAGTGTTGCCTCTGCAATACCACTGCTATATCTAATTATTCTTCTAAGGCTATCATAGATCATTGATAGAGTTGTCTTTTCTAAATCTGTTATTTCAGCATCTATCAATATCTTATTCGATAAAAGCTCTTGTAATTTATTAACAAGTATGGCTGATTCTCTAATCGTTTCCTCAGCCGTTCTTCGGCTGAGTCTATATATACTATCCATTGATTTATTGAACAATTCTACGGCTTTTTCGCCAAAGTCAGACATATCATTACAGTATCTACATTTTTTAGGTCTTTGAAATGCTCTACGAGCTATATTCACGGCATGATCGGCTATTCTTTCAAGATTTCTAGCCAGAATCCTATAGTTTATAGTTTCAACAGGGCTCGTTATTCCAAGACTGTGCATTATCCTAATATCAAGAAGGGCTAGTGCAAGCTGTCTAGTTATCATAAAATGGAATCTATCAGCTTCATCATCTCGTTGTATGACAGCTTCAGCCAACCCTTTATTACCATCACGAAATGCCCTTATAGCATCATTAAGCATGTTATTAACTATAAGATGTAGCCTACGTATTGCTCTCATTAATGGAAGTTCTTCGAGATTTAACAAGATCTTTAGCACAAGGGTATTGTAGGTTTCATCTACAACTTCTATGCCAGCAAGCTTTACACGTGCAAGATTCTTTAATTCACTAATCTTCCTTGCAAGACCTGGTATATCCTCTTTAAATGTTAAGGATATTGTGTTATAGCCTGCAAGATACTGTGCTACAACGACCCGAAAAATTTCTTCAATACCTACATCGGGCGATATAATTTTTATTTCACTGGTTAATTGTTGAGCTTCAGTGTATGTAGGTGTTATTATTAATTTATTTCCATGCTCATAGATTAATACGTAATCCCCAGGCCTAATACCAATATTGTCGATCCATTCTTTAGGAAGAGTTACTATATACGATGATGACCCCGTTCTTTGAACCTTTCTTCTTTCAACCACTTTATATACACACCCTTACGAAGCTTCCTACCTACATACATGTATAAATATAACATTGCAATATATACTCTCCTATCAGTATAGATAAGAAACTAATATGTATGGAAAGTCTACTTAATGTCAAGTAAAGTATTTACGAAAAATTATGACTTATAGTATAGCTAAAATACGTTATGCGGAATTAAATTAGTATATCCAATGTCTTTTAGAGCCTTAACCATATCTATCCATAACGCTATAGCATCTGGATAGCGATGCTCTTCATCAAGTTCTAAGAGTCTCAAAATTATACCATATAGTCTTTCAGGCAATTTCTTCATTTTATCAAAGTACTTTTGATCGGTATCTCTAAGATAACTACTAATGATAGATATGAATTCAGATAATGACTGTTTTCTTGTAGATGATCTATATTGGTTAAATAGTGCCTCTAATCTATGAGCTAACGGAACAAGATCGGGGTTATCCACTAAAAACACCTTTAATGGAGCTGGTAGTCCATAGTATCTCTTAAGAATTATTAGATTAAGTAATAATCTTGACCCGATTTTTGTACCAGTAAATGCATAGTATAATGTATTTCCAAGGCTATATAGATCATAAGAAAACGTTACATTACCCTTAAGCAGTGCCAATGGATCGGCATATTCAGGTGTTGCTTTCTTTAATTCAGTTGTCTTTTCAAGAACATGAGGAATCCCAACATAATCCGTTAGTACAGGTTTATAGCCATAAGGTTCTTTCTCACTGCTTATAAGAAGTATATTTTGAGGTTTAACATCCATGTGTATATATTTATTAATATGAGTAAGTGAAAGAGCTCCTGCCATGCGTATTCCTATATAGGCCAATTCACGGCTATCTAACTTCTTCTGCTTAATACGTGTCTCTAGATCCCCTTTATCAGCATAATCTTCTATAATGATTGGGGGTATTTCAGAGTATTCTTCTTCAGAATACATATCACGTAATAGAACTATAGCTTTTGGTCTAAGGATATACTCCCTATAAACTAATATATAATCTGCCAGCTCTTCGCGATATCCACGGCTTACAAGAGCCTCTCTAATAGTTTCTCTGGTACTAAGAGCTACTTCAAGACTATTCATAATACCTCTCATAATATCCATAAGAGAGTCTATATTACCACCGATAGCCAGAGGTTTGCCATCGCCGGATTTTTCACGTGGTACTTTGATAGCATATTTTCTACCAAAGATATCATGTCCTTCAAGAACATACATGTATGCACCTTTATCAGTTATCAGTCTTTCAATCTTAATATTATATAACACCCTATTAACCCAATAATATGGAGGTTTATTCTTTCCCTTCTCTTCAATACACTTCTTTATATGAACCTTTATTTGTTCTGGTAAGACATTAATCAGAATTTCACTAGCTCTAAGTTTCACCATCGGATTCTCTGATAGAAATAACCTAAGAACATAATCTGTAGCAACTTGTCCAAGTAAAGGAGTTTTATAGTCCTTATGTTCTAAAATGCAAGCTAATAAAAATTCTCCATATGCTAATACTCGGAGAACCCATTTATTCTTTAACTCTGTTAATTTTGCATAAACAATACTTTCCTTCTGTAAAGCATTCATTGAATAGACAACTAATTGTTCATATATATCCCTATAATTCTTCCTAGTTAGGATAGCGTTTTTCTCACGAAGGATAATGCTAGAAAATACAATTGGATCACTGAATGACCTGCTCGCTTCATCAATACCACTATATACTATAAACTTCTTCACATCTACATATCCTCCATTCTTAAGATGTAGAGCTAAATAATTATGTTAGATGTATTACGTAGTTAATGATGCCTTTAATATTGTTAAACCAATTACAATTTCTGAGCCATCCTTTAATTCATGCGTTCCTTTACCGCGAATATCCTCATTATCTACAATTGTTCCATTAGTACTACCTAGATCCTCTATAAACCATTTTCCATCACGGTAAAAAATTCTCGCATGTCTACGTGAAACATAGGGATCAGGTATGACTATATCATTAGTTGGAAATCTGCCAAGAATATACTCACCAGGTTTAAGGACCCATGACTGTTGTGGAATAAAGAAATTGCTTCTAACCACTGTTACATTTAATGTAGGGCTCGTTTCACTCACTCCTTTTCACCTTCTTCCTTCACTCTACCACTTATGAGACGAGATATGAGTGAGGCCAATTCCTTTGTGGCCTCGGGTGTTACACCTTCTTTTTCTATTCTATCTCTAATGTTCAATGTTCTAGAATAAAGACTTTCACTTCCAAGCTGCATTGTTGCCTCAATGATTTCTTCAAGTTCTCTAGCTATTTCCATAGCTTTATGTCTCTCAAGACTCTCTCTTAATCGTTCAGCAGCCTTTAGAACTCTTGCTTCTGCGTACACTGTTTCTGAAACTCTTATAGTTGGAGCTACATGAATAGGTACAACTCTTGTCTTAACACTTATTGGTGATATGTAATCTTGACCCTTAGTTTCAGGGTTAATGTACTTAGCAATAATTTCTCCAAGAAATATTTCTCCAGAAGTTGATGGAGGAACTATGAAGTCGCCTACCACATCTATAGTTTCTCTATAATGTATATCACCAATGGATATTTCTATTCCTTCGGGAGATATTCTTGGGTGCCTACCGTAAACAATAACTTTAACTCCCGGGCTAGATCTTATGATTACGGCTACATCACGCCCGCTGATCTCTTTAGCTACTCTCGTATAGCTCATAAGTGTTTCATGAAGCCTTTTCGGCTTACTTATATGGACAAATATTCCGTTTAATGTATCTGCTATATCTAGAAGAAGCTTCTCATTATAGTCCAAACCAACACCCATAACTAGTGCAGATGCACCTACCTGCCTAAGCCTTCGTGCAGCTTCAAGAATCCTACGGGGGTTTTTAGGGCCCATTGTAGGTTCGCCATCTGTAATAAAAATGATTCTAATACCTACAGCTATGCCTTCCTCCATTATCGTCCTTGCATCCCTGGCCATGTGATCTAGTATTGAATATATGTTTGTTCCACTACCTAACGTTAAACCTACAATAGCTTTCTCCAATAATTCTCTTTCACTTGCTCTAATTCTAGTAACTACTTTCTTTACTTTACCATCAAATCCATATACAGACACTAAGTCATCCTCTTTAAGAAGATCAAGTACTTTTAAAGCTGCTTCTTTAGCTCTAAATATCTTCTCTCCATCCATAGAATAGCTTGTATCAATAACTATAAAGAATGCCAGTGGGGGTGACGTAGACTTTATGCCCTTTATACTGAGTATAAATGGAATTATATCCTCACGACCTTCAATAACTGCTTCTTTACCAAGTCTAAGATTTAAATCAATATTTACCATATATGTATAACCTCAACGTACTACTGAAATAATTTGAATTAAACATCTTATTTAACTATAACTTATTTAGATACATCTAGATATTTTGGTATAGGGTGAACAATAACGTTGAGACTAAAGAGAATAACAATACAAGTTGATGAATCGACAAAGAATTATCCGGTTAAGGCGTATATTAAGTATGCTGTAATAGGTAATGTTGTTAACGCTAAGGTAAACCCTATAATCTATGAAGAAGCTCTTAGAATTATAAAAGAATACAGTAAAAGATACGATATTCATGATATTAAGAATCATTACATGATCAGGATTTATAGAGACTACCTTTGGAGACTAAAAATAGATCCGACAAAAACTAGGCCTAGTCATGAAGCTTTACTTAGAAGAGTTTTAAGGACACATGAATTTCCTCGTATCAATACAATTGTAGATATAGGTAATCTCATAAGTCTTAAATACTTAGTACCTATTGGACTGTATGATCTCAATAAAGTAGATCCTCCATTGCTAATAAGATCAAGTGTATTAGGGGACCTGTTTCATCCAATAGGTTCAGATCTAATTAAGGAGATCCCTCCTGGAAGACCTTTACTTACCGATAGAGAGAAAGTGATTCATATATTTCCATCAAGAGATAGTAGATTAACCTCAATAGATCTAAATACAAGTAATATTTTAATGATAGCGATTGGCGTAGAAGGAGTGCCATTAACAACAGTTTCTAAAGCGTTAGATAATCTTATTGACTACATAATTAGATATACTGCAGGAGAGGATAAAATAGTTCGTATGGGAAAGGTGGTCTGGTTTGGAGGAATATGATTCAAATACATTGCGGAAAATATTGGTGGAAATAGCTGGTGAAGTTGCAGGGTATATGAGGGATATAGCTGGTACAGAAGGACTGGATGAAATATTACACGTAGGTGCAAGTGGCGATCAAACTAGGAGAGCTGATCGTGTAGCCGAGGATATAGCCATAGAGTTAATAAAGCATGAGAAAATACCTGCAAAAATAGTTACTGAAGAATCAGGTATTATTAAGATAACAGATAAGCCAGAATATGTAATTGTAATAGATCCTCTTGACGGCAGTATGAATTATGTATCTCTCATACCGTTTGCAGCTGTATCAATAGCTATAGCTCCGATGGATAGCCCCTACTTTAGTCGATTAATTGCTGGTGCTATAGCCAATATATTTTTAGGAGAGATCTATAGTTTTTCAAGCGATAAAATATGGGTCGATAACATATACTATCAAGGATCAGGCAAAAGTATGGGATCAATAATAGTTTATACAAATAATCCGAAATTCTTTAAGATATTAGATCGGTTTATCCATGATATACCCGGTTATAGACTAAGAATCTTGGGCTCAGCGTCTCTTGAATTAGCTTATGTAGGTTTAGACAGAGTATCTATGTTTTATAACGACACCGGTAAACTACGTAATGTTGACATAGCAGCTGCGGCAGGATTTGTCGTCAGGGCAGGATATACTGTTGTAGATATAAATGGGTCAAACATAGAATTTAGAGTAGACGGCTTATATAGGGTTAATTCACTTATAGCAGGTAAAGGAGAACTTATTGAAAAATTCCTAATGTATTTAAGGAAACATGAATATCTCTTAAATTAACGATCTTTCATGGAAATAATATTCTAGGCAATTTATTTGACAATATTTTAATGCCTTTTTCAGTCATTAATGCATCTTCTTCAATTCTAACTCCAAACTTTCCAGATATATAGACCCCTGGTTCTATCGTAAATACCATTCCAGGAACTATTTTCTTCTCATACTTTATGGTTAAATAAGGAGGTTCATGAACGTTAATTCCTAGCCCATGTCCAAGTCCATGTATAAAGTATTTATCGTAGCCATACTTTGCTAGAGTTTTCCTAGCTATACGATCTATTTCATCACCGGTCATGTAAGGTTCTGCTTTGTCAATAACGTTTTCAATAGCTTCATTAACTGCCTCTATTACTTTGTATTCTTCTCTTTTAATATTACCCCATGGAATAGTTCTAGTAAGATCACTACAATATCCATCAATTTTAATACCTACATCAATTAATACCAGATTTCTCCTACCAAGTCTCTTAGTTGATGGCAGATTATGTGGATAACTATTACCCGGTTTGAATAGTACCAGAGGTGGAAATGCCTGTTCCTCATTACCTTCTATTCTTACACGATACTCGAATATACCGGCTAAAGACGTCTCTGTAATGTCTTTATGTAAACTATCTATTGCCGTTCTAATACCTTTAATAGTGGCATCTATAGCCTTTTGTATACTTTTAATTTCATCTTCTTCCTTAATACTCCTCTGTTCGACAATGTGTTTCGTAATGTCTATGGCTTTTTCCTTTAGAGCTTCTTTAATAGTTACTGCTATTGGTGAACCCCTTAGGTCAGTGCCTATCTTATTATATTTTGAAGCTATTTCCGATACTATTTCTTCAACTTTCTTTTCAACTACAACTCCATCAATGAGTTTCATTGTCTTTGAGAAAGCCTTGACATCTACATACTTACCAATAGTATCTCTAAACCTATAGTACTCTAGAATAGGTACATACACTACCGGGTTTTCCTTTGTAGAGACGTGTAGTATTAATACAGAATCTGCAATTGTCTTTATACCTAGATAATATTGTATATTATCAGGCCTTGTAATCAATATAGCATCAAGCTCAATTTCATCCATAATCTTCATAATCTTATTCAATCTATATTTTAACCCCATTTTTCACCAGCCCTAGACCTAGATAGCATTCAACGTATTCCATATATTGTCGTTTTTAGATAATGAATGTATTGATTAATCTTCATTAATATCTCTAAAGATTTACCTGAACTAGTACTTTTTAGGGAGATACTAGATAATCTTCACTACTCGGAGATAGAGTGGTATAGTAAAACTTTAGCGAGGTGCTTGAAATATGGTTGGCCTTGTCGGCAAAGGATTTTACTGCAAGAAATGCGGTAAGCCAATGTATCTTGTTGTTGAAAGCGAAAAACTCAGTAATGGTGCAAGAAGAATTAATTATTATTATAAATGCTTGATATGTGGTTATCGTATTGATACAGAACAAGTCCATATGTCTATTAATAGAGAACTCTTACTTGTTAGGAGAAAGGTAAGGATCTTAACTATACCTTCTTCCTAGGTATTTTTAAAGCCTTCATTTCCTCAGCTATTTTAATAAGTTTATTAACATAGTTCTTTGGTGCACCATATATTTCAAGTTTATATGTTTCTTTCGTTACTGGCAAAACTAATAAAGTACCTTTGATTCCTTCTTCTAATACCTTTAATAGATATCTTGTTATCCTAAAAGCAGAAATATATATAGTACTAATTTTTTCATCTCCCACCATGGGTTCTCCATCTATACTCTCGCCGATCAATCCAAATACTCGTGCACCGGATACTGGTGCTATAGCTCCACGTCCTTTGATAAGAAGCCATGTACCGCTTCCAAGTCTTAAGTAAAGTTTACCATTTTCCCTAGTACCTCTTTTCTGTTTAGTCCTTGGCATAGCTTATAACACCTAGTATATCTCTTATTACGCCACGGCGTACAAGATTTTCATATGTTCTCCAGATCCTCTTAACAGTTACGAATTTAGTACTAAAACCTTGATCCTCTAATATACTATAAACTAGATCGGGGAAATTGTCTGGATGTATACCATGAGCATGGGAGACAGCCTTAACAACGGCATCAACAATATCACGACTGCTTGGATATTTTTCTTTATCCTTTTTTCCCCTGGAAGTCTTTTTCCTCTCAGCCTCCAATACATCTTTTAGAACATCTTCTGGAATAAACCGGCTATAGTCAAAATTCTCTTCAATGAACAATATAGCTACCCCAAATGAAATATATAGGGAAACAATCAAATAAACCCATATCCAGAAATAGTAGTAGGGATGACCGGGCAGAGACATACTGAATAGATGATGTAGGTGGAGCGACTGGGACCCTTTACTTCTTAGCTATTACTACTACACCACGTGGTTCTATGATATATTCCTGGTCCTTCCTAATACCATGCATGACTATGGGTTCCCCCTCTATATCAGCTATGTATGCTTCATTATAACTATGGTTTATAAGATACATTAGCTCATCAGACCTATTAAATACACTAACTACTTCTACCACAGGATTATGAAAATTCACAGGCTTTACCTTATGTGATAAGAGATGCCTATATATCACGTATGGCTTGTACTTAATATTTACATCTACTATCTCAATTAATTGATATTCAATGGGTTTAGTCACTAGAATTGCTTCGCCCGACCCTATCCTCTTTCTAAGAATTAATGGCTCATTATTATTTTCTGCAATTACTTCAGCATCTATAGGTCTTACTTTTACTCCAATGTGTACTGTATATTTTGGCTGATCCTTAAGTCCAGGTATTGTAATTTTATTTCCATTTAACTCCAAGACTATATCGTTCAATGGCTGTGCTATGTATCCTGGCATCTGTATAGGCGTCACACCAAATAATTCTCTCCATAGCTGTGTAGGTGCATGATGGGGGTCTTTAAGCGATATCGCTACACTATAATATAGTGTTAATCCATTCTCAACTAGTTCTAATAACTTTCTCCATGTTACTGCTCTAAGTA
>Ga0180301_10001302_pt1 | contig 19670 bp, 19 predicted proteins | sample GuaBasSediGuay16_FD_121797 | JGI IMG/M metagenome (GOLD analysis project Ga0180301, IMG submission 121797) | Subseafloor sediment microbial communities from Guaymas Basin, Gulf of California, Mexico - Guay16, Core 4569-2, 12-15 cm | ecosystem: Environmental > Aquatic > Marine > Hydrothermal...
CCCTAAAGCGTTCCCTATGAGGGCCGTAGTGCCCGTGGAGATCCCCGTACCCATGGCAATGATAATGAAGAAAACTGGTAATGACAGAGAAAGAGAGGCCAGGGCCTGGGTAGAAATCGTGCCGCCAAAATATGTATCAACCACATTATACATTGTTTGGAAAAAATACCCGATGCTCGCCGGGCTGGAAATTTGCTTGACAAGCTTGGGAATGGATTGGGTGGTTAGTTGAAATTGTTCCATTGCTAAAGTCTTCTAGGCTTCGCTCCTCCTCAGGTAATTTTCAAGGCGTTCAACACCGATGGACAGGGAAAGGGTCAGTACAAGATACAGAGCGGTTATTGTAATCCAGACTTCAAAGGTAAGGTAGGTTGCTGACATTAACTCCATACCCTGGAAAGTCAATTCCTGGATTGAGATCACCGACACAATAGCCGAGTCCTTGATGGTGGATATGAACTGGCCTGCTAGAGGAGGCAAGATCCTCTGGGCTGCAAGAGGGAGTATAACGTATCGCATTTGTTGGAACTTTGAAAGGCCCAGAGCGTAGGATGCTTCCCATGTTCCTCTTTCAATGGACTGTATTCCTGCTCTGACGATCTCCGTGATGTAGGCTCCTTCAAATATGGCAAGCGTCAAGAGTGCGGATATAAAGGCTGAAAATGATGAGGCAGGAGCAAAGAAAAACGTCAGGATCTTTTGAGTACCGGGAGACCACTTTCAACAAAGGCATCCACTCCCAGTGCGGTCATCACTGGTCCGCTTAGAAAATAGTAAAAGATGAAAATAAGAACCAGGGGCGGGATGTTTCGTATCAGTTCAACATATGTCCTGCCCACGAGGCGGTAGAAAAGCCTCTGGCTTATGCGGAAAAGGCCGGTAATGGTCCCGAAGATGGTGGCCAGCACCGTCCCCCAGATGCTGAGCCTTATTGTATTGTAAAGGCCCTGGAGGAGAATGTTGGACATCCATGCTTTTTTTTGCTCATCATAGCGAAGAAGAAACTGGGGGACCGCTTTCCACTCCCACTTGTAGTGAAGACCAACCTTAATCCTGTATAGGGCAAATGCAACCAGGGCCGCCAGGATGAGACTTACGACAAGGTCCGCCACACCGAATTTTGTCTTTTTCTTTTTCAAAACAGTTTCTGATCAGGCATACAAGGGGGTTTACCGCTAATGCCGCGGAAACCCCTCCTGAATCTACCTGATTCTACTTTCCCAGTCTCTTGTCTCAAACCAGTAGTGCTTCCTCTCAGCAAGCCACCCTTCGGCTTTTACGACCGTAATCCAGCTGTTGAAGAAATTGAGGGTATCCACATCCCCTTTCCTGATAGCAAAACCTATGGGCTCCTTTGTAAACGTGCCCTTGAAAGGAAGAAAAAGCCTGTCAGGGTATTTCAGGGCCTGAAATGCGGGCATCGGAGCGGATGCGACAACCGCATGGGCTCTGCCGTTGAGCAGTTCTTGAATGGCCTGGGATTCATCGTCAAATTTTCGTAATTGTGCTTTGGGCATGTACTTTTTTGCAGCAGCGACCGGAGTGGCGCCAAGCCGTACTGCGAGAATCACATCCGGCTGGTTGAAGTCTTCCAGGGTCTTAAAGCCGGCAGCAAGCTTCCTATTTGCGACAAGCGACATACCTGTGACATCATAGGGAATGGTAAAATTCACCTTCAGGTTCCGCTTGGGTACGATGCCCATGCCTCCAATAATCACATCGAATTTTCCTGTAAGAAGCGCGGGGATGATGCCTGCCCATTTTGTTGGAACAAACCTGACCTTAACACCCATGTCCTTAGCGACCCTTGTTGCAACATCTATTTCAAATCCTATCAGCTTGCCGGTCTTATCCTTCATGGCCCACGGGACAAAGGTGGACATGCCTACCCTTAATACACCCCGCTTCAACGCCTGCTCAATGGTGCTTTCGGCGGCGAGCTGTTGCTGCAGCTTTCCGGCAAAAGCCCGGGCGCCCAAAACAAGCGACAAAAGCGAAAAAGCAGCCAATACCAACACAAGAATTCTTGCTTTCTTCATTATGAGTCTCCTTTCACTTTTACAGGTTAACCTTGACGGCTTCGTAAAAAGTCCACTTTCTGCATTGCGCTTTGTCCGGCACTCAGTTTGACTCAAACTGAGTGCCGGATTCATGCGCCTTGAACTTGAAGCTTTTTACGTTGCCATCCCAATTTCGACTTCTTGCGGGTTCATCAACCTTTCGGAGCCATTTAAAGGATTTGGCTCAGGAAAAGCCTGGTTCTCTCTTGTTTGGGATTTCCAAAGACTTGCTCCGCTGTTCCTTCCTCTACGATTGCCCCGTCTTCCATAAAAACAACCCTGTCGCTAACCTCGCGTGCGAAACCCATTTCATGGCTGACAACAACCATAGTCATCCCTTCTTTAGCCAGAGATTTCATGACCTCAAGCACTTCTCCTATCATCTCCGGGTCCAGGGCACTGGTTGCCTCATCGAAAAGCATTACCTTCGGCTTCATTGCTAGAGCTCGCGCTATTGCCACCCGCTGCTGTTGGCCTCCGCTAAGGTGGTTGGGGAAGGTCCTGGCTTTTTCTGGAATTCCAACCTTGTGAAGAAGCTCCATAGATGTCTCAGTGGCTTCTTTCTTGCTTTTTTTCCTGACAAGCATCTGGGCAAGATTAACATTTTCAAGAACAGTTAGGTGTGGGAATAGGTTGAACGATTGAAAAACCATGCCCACCTCTTTTCTAATTTCAAGTCTATTTTCTTTTCTCTGGTCAAGAGGTATTCCGTCTATCACGATTGAGCCGCTATCAATTTCCTCAAGCCCGTTCAGGCATCTTAAGAAAGTTGATTTTCCCGATCCCGATGGTCCTATAACCACCAGCACCTCCTTTTTTCTCACTTTGATCGAAAAATCTCTCAGTGCCCTTACGCCATTTGGGAAGGTCTTGTTAATTTTATCAACCACTATTATGTACTCACCTTGTGTTTTTTCGTACATTCGCTCTTCCCTGTACTTGAATCAGGAAACCACCTTTAACTTTGATTCCATCATATTGATAATCACGGATAAGGTCACTGTGACCGCCAGGTAAATGGCAGCAACAGTGAACCATACTTCAAAGGCCAGATACGTTTCAGCCACAATCTCCTGGCCACGCATTGTTAGGTCGTATACTGCAATGGTGCTTACCAGAGCAGAGTCCTTGATCAACGACACGGCCTGGCTTGTAAGGGGTGGAAGAATTCTCCTGATAGCCTGCGGTAGTATGATGTAACGATAGGTCTGCAGCTTGCTGAGTCCCAGGCTGTGCGCTGCTTCCCACTGCCCAAAGTGAATGGATACAATGCCAGCCCGAAATATCTCTGAGGCATAGGCGCCTTCAAAAAGGCTCAGAGCCAACACGGCACAAGTAAATCGCCCTATACCCATTATTGGTCCAAGAACAAAATATATGAAGAAGAGCTGAACCAAAAGAGGCGTGTTTCTTACCAGTTCCAGGTAGACTCTGGCAATCCCCCTCGCCGCAAAAGAAGCCGACAATCTCATTATGGCTGTCAGCAGCCCAAAACAAAAAGACAACACCAAGCTTACACCGGTAATCTGAAACGTGACCATCAGGCCTTTTATTAGAGGCCCTGCAACGAGTTTCCCCTGCTCAAGGGAAAGGATATAGCGAGGGATCTGGTACCATTGCCAGTTATAGCCAAGAGTTTTCGTGCCGCGAAACATGAGAACACTCAGCCCTGCAACAACAAGTAGAAACAAGCCAATATCGACCACAGGAGAGGGTTTTCGAAAGGGAGTCATTTTTGCAGAAGAAGTGTAGGTGTTTTCTTTCATTATATTACCTTAAAGCAAAGACTATCAAAGCGCTCCAACTATAAGCTCCCGGCCCAGAATGCTTATTGACATTGTGGAAGGTGCCTACTATTATTGCCAAAATTCAGTACCTGATGTGATGGGAATTAGGCTGACCGTGGCTTTAACCGGGGTTAGGGCTTTTTCAGATTTCCCAGTAAAATAGTCAAAAGTTGAACAAATGTTAAGCATCTTTTTCCAAATTTCATGAAAAAAGTGGGCCATGATTCTTGGTTGGTATCCAAGAGGATGAAAGGGAGGTTGGCACCATGGATAAATATGTTTGTTCGGTTTGTGGATACGTCTACGATCCTGAAGAAGGCGACCCTGACAATGGTATAGACCCCGGGACCCCGTTTGAGAATTTACCGGACGACTGGGTTTGCCCTGTTTGCGGGGCGACAAAGGATCAGTTTGAAAAAGAAGCCTGATTTGACCCAAAGGGCAATATTGCCTACTTAAATTTTTACCCTGGATGGGGATGGAAACTTCACCCAAGGGAAGACGTACCCTCAAGAAAAAACTGCTCCAACTTCTTAAGGAAAAACACCTTGCCAGTGCGCGAGAAGAGGCTGGGAGATTCCCTCGCCTGCAGGTCATAAATATCCTTTTTTCTTTCCTTCCTCATGTCGATGAAAAGGTAAAATGGGCGGCTGTTGAAATCATGGGAGAGCTGGTAGCTGAGCTGGCTGATTAGGATATGGAAGCTGCCCGAACTGTGATGCGCCGGCTTATGTGGAACCTGAATGAGGAATCGGGGGGAATAGGATGGGGGTCACCCGAGGCCATGGCTGAGATTCTGTCTCGTCATAGGAGTCTTGCAAACGAGTATGCGCGCATCCTGATTTCTTATGCAATGGAAAATGGAAACTACCTTGAGATGGAAATGCTTCAGCGGGGGCTTTTGTGGGGGATTGGGAGACTTGCCGAAGCATGGCACGATCTTGCAGCGCCTGCCGCCCCTCTTATCCCACCTTACTTGGCCTCCAAGGACGCAACCGTAAGGGCATATGCTGCGAAACTAGCAGGAGTGCTAAAGATAGTTGAGGCCTGGCCCGAGCTGGAGCACCTTTTAGAAGACCAGACTAAAGTTACCATAAGGGAAGGCCGAAAATTCTCCACTTACAAGGTCAAAGACTTGGCGGCAAAGGCAGTGCAAGGTATGATGGAAGGGAAACAGGGCTCAGGGCACCTCTCTAAAGTTTTTTCTTGACAAAGAGCAATTAAATCGCTTTGACTGTGGGCCTGATTGAATGGTTAACTCGAGAGGTTTGAGGGAGAACTCTTTTAAGGAGGTTTTTGATGGCCAAAAGGATACTATTGGGATTTGACGAGTCGGAAAACGCAATGAGGGCCGTGGAATTTATTGCAAAATTTTTCACACCTGATCACGCAGTTACTTTTTTCCACGTTCTTCTGGATACCGAAGCAATTTGCGACATGAACAGCCCGGAACTATCCCCCCTATTTCTGGCCCATCAAGCTGATTTTTGCACCCTGGAGGATAAGAAAAAGGACATGGTTACCAGGCACATGGAGAAGGGGAAGGAAATCCTTGTCAGTGCCGGGTTTAGTGAAGCCAATATCTCTTTCAAAGTCCAAACAAGAAAAAAAGGGGTAGCACGAGACATAGCCTCTGAAGCCAAGTCAGGTTACGACGCGGTGGTGCTTGGCAGGAGAGGCCTGTCAAACATAGCCGAGTTTTTCCTGGGAAGCATATCGCAGAAAGTTCTCCATGCTTCAAAGGACATCTCTGTGGTTCTGGTTACCTGACGCAAGTGAATACTGCCAAGAGTTTTCTAAGCGGCCAAACTTTCCCGGCTCAGAATCTCTCCCCTGGAGCTGATGACAACTTCCTCGAGGGGCACCTTTTTCCCCGCTCTTTCCATTGCTTTTTTGACAATCATCGGAAGAGCTGAGCAGCAGGGAACTTCCATTTCCAGGACCGTCACGTTCTTGATATCCGCAACCCTGAATATTTCTTCAAACCTTTCCAGGTACTCTATGGTGTCATCGAACTTCGGGCATCCGACAAGCACTACCCTGCCTTTTAGGAAATCAGCATGAAAAGCGGGATAGGCAACGGGGGTGCAGTCAGCAGCCACCAGAAGGTTTGCTCGTTTAAGAAATGGGGCACCCGGCGGAACCAGCCTTATCTGGACAGGCCAGTGAGATAGGGCGCTTTGGGATGCTTCTTGCTCGGTGGGTTTATTTGCTTGTTCACAGGATTTGGCAGGGACAAAGCTCTGGATCAAGGTTGAAGGGCATCCACAGGCCATTGCTTCCTCCTCGCTGGGCTCCTCCTGACTTTTAGAAGCCAGATACTCTTCGACTGCTTCTTCGTCAAAGTCTTCCGCAATACGTTCCTCAATGCTCAGTGCACCGTTTGGACATTCTCCAATGCAGGCTCCAAGGCCATCACAATACTTCTCTGCAACAACCCTGGCCTTACCATCCACCAGTTCTATAGCACCCTCGGCACAAGAGGGAATACACTGTCCACACCCATCACAAAGCTCTTCATCAATATGGATAATTTTTCTTTTTACTTTCATTGCCTTTCTCCTTTTTTTCCAGGCTTTTTTCTAACTCATGTTTGCTCTCACCAAGTGGTCCTTCAATCATGATATCCCTTCGTCTCCAGATGGAAGAACTTCTTTGGCCAGCTCCCTGCCGCTCTTCGTAAGAAAAGCCTTTTCCAGTAAACGCGCCAGGTTCCCAGCGCTCAGTGGCTTCTGCTTATGAGCTTCTTCCAAGTTTGTAATCATGTCGGCATCGTACAAGCATTTGAAGTTGACGGTTTCCTCGGTGCGTGGATGATGATGATGTCCCACAACGTCGCATACTTCCTCAATCAAGCCCTCAGGTGCCCCGAGTTTTTCCAGAATCTCTTTTGCCACGGGCGGCCCTTCTTCCTCCTGAAAACGTACGGCATTGCTCTGGTGCTTGCGTTCAGCCTCCTTGATTCCTATGTCATGAAGGTAGGCTGCCGCGAGGATCACGGCCAGGTTCCCTCCTTCGGATTTCCCGATCTTTTCAGCATACCTTGCAACCCTTGTTGCGTGTCCTATTCTTTTGAAATCGTTCTTAAAGTAGCGCTTCATTTCTATGGCGACCCTGTCCTTGAGAAGGTCTTCGCGCTGAGAAACCAGCTCGGGCGGAAGGTTACCTATACATTGCTCTGCGTACTTGCAGTACGCGGCACACCCAAAATCAAGGCTGGGATTCAAAAATCGGTACCCACATTTCTTGCAGCGTCTCACAGTGTCATCCTTAAAAAACTCCACCTTGTTACCGCACTTGGGGCACTCAGCCTCAAAAATGGCTCCAGGTTTCCAGTACCTGCTATCTTGCCCTGGGCACTTCATGGTATTCCCCTCTAACTATTGCGTTATATTGATAACAAAACTTATCTAAAAGTCTTGCTTCCTTTACCATTTCAGCTCTTTCCCGCGGCCAAAAGGATCATTGTTCCCTTTCATTCCAACTCGCACAGGCCTCTCCATTCAGAAGAATCTCGTATTTGCATACAAAGATACCAAATAGAGGATACCTTTGCATTGACTTAAGTCAAACAAATAAACCTGGGTTTACTTTACTTTGGCCCTGTATAGCCGCAGGCTATTGGAGACCACGGTAATACTGCTTACTGCCATGGCCAGGGCAGCCAGAATGGGGTGAAGATGCCTTAAATAGCCCGGCAGGAACTCGAAAGGATACAGAACTCCGGCCGGCTTACCGTCAACTCCTACTGCCATGACTGTCTTTCCTTGATCTTGCAGCGCCTTGATTTTTCCTATTGCCTGGTCCAAACTGAGGCCAATTTCCGCAAACCATCCCGGTTTACCCACTACGACCCTGCGGCCGTCAACTTCTGCCATAACGCCAAGGCCTCTTGAAGCCTTGAACCCACGAGGTTCTACTAAGGGCATTTCCCTTTTCTCTGCTTCTTCAACAAGAGATCTACCCACCGGGTGTTCCGATCCTTTTTCTACGGAAGCTGCCAATCTCAAAAGCTCGTTTTCGTCTTTGACGACAGGATTCAAAGCAATTACCTCCCCCACAGAAGGCTTGCCAAGAGTTATGGTCCCTGTCTTGTCCAGAACGATCGCATCAAGCTTTGTTGCCAGCTCAAGCGCTTCACTGTTCTTGAAAAGAATGCCCCTTTCTGCCCCCTTTCCCGTCCCTGCCATAATAGCAGTTGGAGTGGCAAGACCGAGGGCACAAGGGCAGGCAATGACCAAAACGGCCACCATGCGTATCATGGCAGGAACAAACTGTCCCCCTACTGCCCACCACAGGATAAAGGTCAGGAAGGCTATTCCGATAACGCCGGGGACGAAAATAGCTGCCACCCTATCTGCAAGTGCTTGAATGGGCGCCTTGCTTCCTTGGGCTTCCTGGACCATGCGGATAATTCTGGCAAGTGCTGTGTCTTTCCCTACTTTCCTTGCTTCGAATTTCAAGCGGCCTTCACCATTTATGGTACCTGCTGCTATACTCTGCCCTGGATTCTTGTCCACAGGGATGGGCTCACCGGTAAGCATGGATTCATCAACGCTTGACTCCCCTTCCAGTATGACACCGTCCACGGGGATAGCTTCACCGGGGCGAACAATCACATGATCCCCCACCTTCACCTGGGAGAGCGGTATCTCCTCTTCCTTGCCATCCACGAGAATAGTCGCAGTCTTTGGCCTAAGACCCATCAGCTTCCGGATAGCCCCTCCTGTACGGCCCTTGGTTCTCGACTCCAGCATTTTCCCCAGCTTTATAAGCGTTATAATCACAGCGGATGTCTCAAAATAGACGTGTTGGCCAAGCACAGGGAAAAGGAGGACTGCAAGGGAGTAAAAATAGGCAACCGATGAGCCCATAGCCACCAGTACATCCATGTTGGCACTACCGTTTTTAAGGCTTTTCCAGCCCCCTGTGTAGTAATCCCACCCTGTATAGAATTGAACTGGTGTAGCCAAGCCCCAGAAAAGCCAGTTTACCCATGTGGCATAGGCCCAAGCACCGATCAGCCCGAAATCCCTGCCCATGCTTAAGGCAAAAAGGGGTGCTGTGAAGAGAACGCCCACAAGAAATTTCCTGGTCTGGTTTCTTATTTCCTCCTGTCGCGCAGCAAGCTCGGTGTCCATGGGTTCCACACTTTCATCCGGCCGGATTGCACCATACCCGGCCTTCTCTATGGCCGTAATCATGTCGTCCATGGTGGCGATGGTGGGAATATACTCTATGCTTGCCCGCTCGGATGCAAAATTCACCGATGCATTCACCACGCCTGGAACTTTCTTTTTCAAAGTTCTTTCAATCGTCATAGCACAGTTGGCACACGTCATTCCTGTAACGGGTACCTCTACATGTGCAGTGGCAATGCCATATCCTGCATCCTGAATTTTTTCGGCTATCTCCACTATGCCTGCTTGCTCGGTGTCGAAAGAGACGTTTGCCTGTTCAGTCGCGAAATTTACTGCTGCCTCTTTTATAGCCGGGGCTTTCTTAACAGCCCTTTCTATATTCCTGGCGCAGTTGGCACATGTCATTCCCGTGACAGGAATTATAACTTTTTTCTCAGCCATCAGTCTTGCTCCGCATAAGTTTCTCTGGTCGCCCCTGCCCTACTAAAGGAGCCCAATAAACATACTCCATCTCCCAGGGAAACTGCAAAACTATAGTCTTGTTCTCCCACAATTACTAAAATGGAACTTGAGCTCCTACTCGGCAGCCGGGTAGTTTATTTCCTTCAGGGTCGCCTTGATTTTCTCAAGAGTTGCGGGTGCTTCCCACTCAACCTCGATCTCTTTTGTTGTGGAATCTCCTTCCACTTTCGAGACGCCATCAAGCTCCCCCACCTCTCTTCTAATTGTCATCACGCAGTACTCGCAAGTTATGTTCGGTATGAGCATCTTTTTCGTTTCCATGATCCTTGCTCCTTTCTGATATTCCCTATTAATTTAATAGTAATAATTCCTGCCGTTAAGTCAAGGCAATTAACTGCCCCGCCGCAAGCGGACGGGGTATCAATCGGAAATTTTCTTAACGCCCCAAGGGGCGGGGAATCAAACTCTCGTCCGCCTCTGGCGGATTGAACCCTCGTCTGCCTCTGGCGGATTAATCCGCCTCTGGCGGATTAAATGCGTGCAAGAGACTAAGAAAACAAGGGGGTTTCCCGCCCTTTCATTTACCTCCGAAAGGAGAATAAGAAGCCATGTTACAATCAATGAAGCTCACGGTCAGCCCAAAATGGGAAGAAATTGAAAAAGCCCGTGCGAAAAGTACTGAGTTTCTTAAAGTGCAGGGTCTCGAAGATGAAACCGTTTATACGGTCACAATGGTAATCAGTGAACTGATTGAAAACAGTATTAAATATGGTACGTTTGACTCGCCTGAGAGCAAAATAACCATTTGTATTGAGATAGGTCCCCAGCTTCTTACCGTAGAAGTGATAAACCCTGTGAATGAAACCTCCGAGTACCACTTAAACAGGCTCGATAAAACAATCCAGTGGATCAGGGGCCATCAGGATCCTTTTGAAGCCTATATAGAGCGCGTAAAACCGGTCTTCAAAGAATATACCGCTAACCTTTTGTACGACTTAAATGTATACAAATCTTTTTTTGACGAGTTAGATGCTGAGTACTCCAGCGAACCAAAACATGTGCGGAGCTATATTCAAAAAACCATCATTGAAACAGAGGGTAGGAAGTTTATGCGCTTCCTTGACAACAAACTTGAGGAACTCGAGCAAATAGTTTCCGGCTTTACAAGAGAAGAACACGAGTGCCACGGCTTTTATTTCAGAAAGCAACTGTGGAATATCATCTGCTGTTCGCCAATCATGAAAAGGACCAATCTGAAACCCCGGGGGTACGCAGGGGACTCTGAAATGATGAGGATGATTTACCTGAATCAGTACCAGGGAGAAAGCACTTTCTCAAAACTAATGCACAAGCATCCCCTGGAAGCTGTTGCTGCCCAGGCTGTTCGTCAAAGGCGAAAGGTCATTGCTCAAAAACTCAGGGAAATGCAAAATGCTCCAGTAACTTCCTCCAGCCAAAAGCTGAAGGCTTTGTCCGTTGCCTCCGGCCCGGCATTTGAACTAAGAGATATTTTGTCCAGCCCGCAGGACTGTGGAAAGTATCATTTTGCACTTCTTGACCAGGACTCTGCTGCCCTTCAAGAAGCAGCCTTACTTGTGAACCGGCTTGAGAGAGAACTGGGTGCCAAGGTCTCTGTTGATTACCTGAACGCTTCTGTTCGTACGGTGCTGGCCAGGCGGGAGCTGCTCAAAGAATGGGGGCAGTTTGATTTTGTTTACTCCATGGGCCTTTTTGACTACCTAACCCCACCTGTGGCAACGGCAGTGCTTACCAGACTCTATTCCCTTGTGAAACCAGGTGGATGGATGTTGGTCGGCAATTTTCACGTCTCAAATCCCAGCAAGTATTACATGGCATACTGGAATGATTGGGTCATTTACCATAGGACCGAGGAAGAGTTCCTGGACCTTCTGAAGAAGATCCCCTCGGTTCAGGCATACATTTCCTTTGAAGAAACGGGAAGCCAGATGTTTCTTCATGTAAAAAAGCCTGCTCGAGGGTAGCGCAATGAGAAAAAGGACAAATACTACAGAGCAGATTCGTTTTGATGCCCAAACATTCGAATCCTATCTGAGCACCAATATCCACGAAGTTCTAAAAACTCTCACCGCACTGGCTCTAATACTTGTCCCTGCTTTTTTTATCCTTGACTTCTACACCATGCCAAAAGAGCTTTTGCAGCGCTTCGGTCTTTACAGACTCACTGCAACGCTTATCATAATAGTGCAATACGTAGCTGTACGACGAACAAAGCCGGGCAAGTTCTCTTACCTTCACGGCTACTTTTTCTCTATCGTTGTCGGCGCCATGATCGCTTTGATGACCGTTGAGCTCGGCGGTTTTAACTCCAGGTACTACGCCGGCCTGAACCTTGTAATATTTGGCGTAAACCTTTTTCTGCCTTGGAAAACACTTCACTCCGCCATAAACAGCGCCATAGTCATAGCAATGTATCTTGCCCTCAATCTTGTGGCTGGCCAGCAATACAATTCCACTATCCTTATCAACAACCTATTTTTCCTGTTTTCCACTGCAATAATCGCAGTGAGCATAACCTACGTGAAGCACAAACTTGTTGAACAGGAATTCTACCTCCTCGTACAGCTTAAGAAGGCCAGAGACGCCCTCTGGAGTGAAATGGAACTTGCCAAGCGGATTCAGACCGCCCTTCTTCCTGACAAAGAAGCCCTCAGGGGCTTTGAGGTGGCGGCGGCCATGGTTCCTGCCAAACAAGTGGGAGGAGACTACTACGATATCCTTGAAACGGCAGCCGGAGAGAAGTGGGTGACCATAGGAGATGTCTCGGGTCATGGTGTTGACTCAGGCCTAATAATGATGATGGCTCAGACGAGCATTATCTCAATAGTGAACAATTCCCCTGAGGTAAAGCCCTCGGAAGTCTTGAGCAAAGTGAACCATATCTTGCGAGAAAATATCTCCAGGCTCGGTTCCGAACACTATATGACAATGATGGCAATCCGACTTAATGATTCAAACATGACGCTTGCCGGAAAACATCAGGACATCATAATCCATCGATCTTTCATGAACAAAACCGAAGTCGTCCCCACGCAGGGAACATGGCTGGGTATTTCTGATGAGATCGGCGGATACTTGAAAGATACGACCGTGAAAATTGATGTGGGCGATGTGGCCCTGCTATTCACTGATGGAATTACCGAGGCTGCAAATAAGGACGGGGTTATGTACGGGCAGGAGAGGCTTGAAAGAGCCCTTAACAGATATGCAGATCTTCCTGTGCGAAAGCTTGTTGACAGGATAATTGAAGAAGTCAAGGCATTTCAGGAAGAGCAACTGGACGATATGACACTTGTGGCGATAAAAAGAAAGGCCAACTGAGACAGGGCCAGGTCCTCCGAATTTGCACAGAGCTGTGAGATTCTTGGCCCGCCAGTTGAGACCTGCCACGTTGCTTGTACTGAAAGGGGGAAAGAGGCGTTTGAAAGAAGGAGGGATTCATAAGCCTGCATCTTCTCCGGGTTATCGCGAGATGGAGCTGAATCCGCTCACTCTGTCCTTTTCAGGGGAGCATAAGGATCTCGGACAAACCTTCAGGGAGGAGTACTCGAGAAAATTCCTCCTTCAGGCCAGGTATTCTCTTTTGCTGGGAGCCTTTCTCTACGGCGTGTTTGGCATCCTAGATGCTGAACTGGTGCCCAGCATGAAAAAAACTTTGTGGTTCATTCGCTTTGGACTTTTTTATCCCGTTGTTTTTAGCATCATCCTCTTCTCCTTTTCCTCTTATTTCAGAAAATACATGCAGGCGGCCCTCCTAGCAGCACTGACCATGGCAGGGTTCGGCATTACTGCAATGATCGTGATTGCCTCCCCGCCCGTTTGTTTCTCTTATTACGCTGGTCTTATTATCGTTCTCATATTTGGATACACATTGCTGAGGATCCGCTTCGTGTGGGCAACGCTCGGGGGATGGTTAATTGTGGCATCTTATGAAGTGGCCGCAGTATGGCTCAGCAAAACCCCCACCTTCACGTTGATAAACAATAACTTTTTTTTCATAGGTGCTAATATCATTGGTATGTTTGCAGGCTATTCCATGGAATACTATGCCCGAAAAGACTTTTTTCAAGCACGCCTGCTTCAGCAAGAAAGAGAAAAACTCGATGTTGCCAACCAGTTCATACGCAAGACTTTTGGACGCTATATTTCAGATGACATCGTAGACAGCATTCTCCAATCACCGCAGGGGTTGTTGCTCGGCGGAGAAAAGCGGGCCGTGACTATGCTTATGAGTGATCTGCGAGATTTCACTTCAATTGCGGAGCGGCTAGACCCTGAGCAAGTTGTTCAAATCCTAAACTCTTACTTCGAAGTAATGGTGGACGTTATTCTCAGGTATAAAGGCACAATCAACATGATCGTGGGCGATGCGCTCTTCGTCATTTTCGGCGCTCCCCAGGAATTGCCAGACAGAGCGGAACGTGGTATTGCCTGCGCCATTTCGATGCAAAACGCCATGACAAAAGTAAATGCCCAAAACCGCAGGAACGGCCTGCCTGACCTGGAGATGGGAATAGGCCTCAACGACTCCGAGGTGGTGGCGGGGAATATAGGTTCTGTCAAGCGCAGCAAGTATACAGTGGTCGGCAGCGGGGTAAACTACACGAACCGCATCCAATCATATGCGGGGGGCGGGCAAATCTTTATATCCGAGTCACTGCGGAACATGGTCGGGGACATCCTGCGCATCGACGGGCAGATTGAAGTGCTTCCAAAAGGTGCTGAGAGTCCCTTCAGGATTTATGAGGTTGGCGGAATTGCAGGCCAATACAATATAGTGCTTCAAAAGGAGCAGCCGTCCCTTGTTACACTGGCCCGGAGAATACCTTTGCAGTGTGCCCTTCTTGAAGGAAAGCACGCAGAAAGCAAAGTTTTCGATGGTTACATGGTTAGACTTTCAAATAAAAGCGGAGAAATTACCGTTCACGGTTCGCTTTCCATGCAATCAAATCTCAGGATGAACATTTCAGATGCGAATAACGAGGTAGGAAGAAAGGCTTTTTACGGAAAGGTGATCAGGCGTTCCAATGATAGTACCTACCTTGTTCAATTCACGGCACTCCCACCAGTTGTTGGCGCTTATTTCCAAGCTTTCCAACAACATGTCGAGCGGAAAATCCCAGTCCAAAATTAACCCGGGTAGCATACCTACCGTCCAGCCTTACTCCAGGACCTTATTTATATTTCAAGTTTCTCGGCAAGATGCTTGAGGGGTAACTGCTCGATGTTTATCAGTGCCCAGCAGCCGGGGTATAAGGACTCCCGGAGGGTTTATATCCTTGGTGTGGCGGACAAGAATTGCAGGAGGGGGGCCAGGGGCGGCACCTAGGCCACCCCTGGGTTAAGGGTTAGTTCCAACAGGCTCCCGGACCATAGCCGGCGCCAGGAGAAAAACCTCTCATGTGAGGGCCCCATCCCATTGCATGACCGTACCCTCTCATGTGAGGACCATATGCCCGTGGAGTTGCGGGGCCAAAGCCGGCTTCCGGGGCTATCTTCCGAGCCTCAAGCACCAACTCTGTTCGCTTCTCTGCAAGCTTCCCCCTCAGGTCACTGATTTCTTTCTGAAGGGCCTTGGCCTTTTCGGCATCTGGGTTTTGTGAGTTCAGCACAGTGTTTAGCTCCGCGCTTTTTGCCACTATCTCGTTTCTGATTGGAAGGGTTTCCTCATAGAATTTCTGATGAAGGCTATCCAGCTGCTTTCGCTGCTCCTCAGTAAGCTTGGTATAGCCCCAGCCTGTCTGAGTTTGAGTAGCCGGTGTTCCCTGCCTGTACCCCATCATGCCTCTGCCCCATCCGCGCCCCCAGGCCATGACAGGTGCAGCAACTGCTGCCGTCAGAAGTACTATCCCGATAATCGTTAATGTTTTTTTCATTTTACTGCCTCCTTTTTGTATTCATTGGATTTTGCCCTACAATAAAGCAATCCCTGTGCCAAAGAACTAGATCGACTCTAAGTATTAAATATGATGAGGCTTTTTCTTATGCGCCAGACGGCCCACCATCTTTTCCCTTGTGCTGAAGCAAAAATGTGTGTAGGAAGTAAACATCAGACCTATCCAAGTGGATAAAAATTACCCAGCACGGTGTACCAGGGAAGGTTTCTGGGCCACCTGAGCTTCCAAGAGCATGGTGGGGGTGATCTTCAAGGACCGTTTCTCCTGAACTTGCGATAGCCTAACGATAAAGAAATAAACTACCCTTCCGCAAGCAGCGGGGTACCAAACGGAAATCATCCTAACGCCCCAAGGGGCGGTCAATTAAGCCCTCCCGGCCCGCCTCCTGGTGGATTAAGGCCGGCTGCTTTTTCGCTTCCTCTGAGAGCACCGCAGGTTGCTGCGTGCAGCTTCATTGAAGCCGAGTATCGGTGTAGCGCGGCACGTGAATTGCTTATGAATGGATTTATGGACAACAAGGTGCGAAAACAAAACTGGGCCTCGATCCCGCCGTGGATTATTGTGGGGGCGGTGATCATTCTTGTCCCTATATTCTTGTTCTGGACCTTTCAGAATGTTAACAAGCAAAAGGAAAACACCATCCTCTTGCTCACTGAAAAAGGTGCCGCACTGATAAGGTCATTGGAGGCTGGAACCAGAACAGGCATGATGGGTATGATGGGCATGCATGGAGGGGGTTTCAGGCTTGAAAGGCTGCTCGTGGAGACTGCCCGCCAGCCTGATATAGAATACCTTGTTGTAACTGATGCTACTGGGAAAGTACTGGCCCACAGCGATCCCGGCAAAATAGGGACGATTTACAACACCGGCCTGGATCTAGAAAGCATTTCTGATTCAGACGGGGTTAAGTGGCGTAAGCTGCGCAACCCAGACGGAGTTACCACTTTTGAGGTCTATCGCCGGTTTTCACCAAAAAGGATCCCTTTTCGCGGTTCTCACGGAATGATGATGCATCGGACGTGGCGACCAGATTCCCCTCATCTGGGTCCCTTTGGCAGGGATCAAAAGCAATTCATATTTGTCGGCCTTAATATGGCTCCTTTTGAAGCCGCCAGAAAAGGGGACATCCACCACACTGTGATTATGGGGGTTATTCTGCTGCTAATCGGCTTCACGGGTATTGTATTACTTTTTCTTGCCCAAGCCTATCGTTCAACAAAATCATCTTTTGCCCAAATCAAGGCTTTCTCCGACAGCGTAGTGGAAAACATGCCAGTCGGCCTATTAGCAATTAGCGCAGAGGGGAGAGTAGCTGCTTTTAATCAGGCAGCGGAAAGCATCCTAGAGAAAAAAGCTGGGGTGATCATAGGAAAAAAGGCAGAGAAGGTTCTGCCCCACCAGCTCCTTGAGATCAATGAAGAGCTAAACCGGGGAAGACGCTTTGTTGAAAGAGAAATAGAATGCACTCTAGATAGCGGAAGCTCGGTCCCCATGGACGTGAGCGCCTCTTCCCCGCGCGGTGAAGAAGGAGGCATTATTGGTAATATTATACTTTTCAGGGATCTGAGCGAAGTCCAGGATCTTAAAAGGGAAGTAGAAACAAGTCGGCGTCTTGCTTCCCTTGGTAGACTCGCTGCAGGAATAGCCCATGAGATCCGCAATCCCCTGAGTTCTATCAAGGGTTTTGCCACCTACTTTGGTGAAAGATATAGAAATAATCCCGAGGACAAGAAAACAGCCGAAATAATGATTCACGAAGTTGATCGCTTAAACAGGGTGATTAGTCAGCTTCTTGAATTTGCCCGCCCACTCGCTATTCAGAAAAAACCGACTTCTCTACAGACATTGATCGAGCATTCTCTTAAGTTAGTCCAGGGGCAGGCTGAGAAAAGAAACGTGGTACTTCAAAAATCCTTTTCATCCGGAGTCACGGAGGCGCTCATTGACCCGGACAGGATCAACCAAGTTCTCCTTAACCTCTACCTAAACTCCATCGAAGCAATGGAAAAGGGTGGCACACTTTCCGTTGCGCTTTCCGCTGATAAAGAGCTGGGCGGTGTAAGGATTACTGTTTCAGATACGGGTGCGGGTATTGCCAAAGAAAACCTGGAGCACATATTTGATCCCTATTTTACAACAAGGCAGTCTGGAACAGGCCTGGGGCTCGCCATTGTGCATAAGATCATAGAGGCTCACAGGGGAGAAGTGAAGGTGCATAGCGAGGTCGGAGTTGGAACTACGGTGTCAATTTTTCTGCCCGCTTCTTAGCGGCAAGCTCCGGCATTTTTCTTTTCATGGGTAAATACAATATCAAGAGGACGGGAAGAGAATGAAAAAGAAAAGCACGATCTTGGTTGTAGATGATGATCCAGGCCACCGAACCATGTTGCGCACACTTCTTACTGGGTGGGGCTATACGATTCTTGAGGCAGAGGATGGCTCCCAGGCAATAGAAAAGGTCCACGAACAGCCCTTTGACCTCATCCTCATGGATATTCGCATGATAAAGATGTCGGGACTTGAGGCGCTAAGAGAGATAAAGGCCTATAATCCCGCGATACCAATAATCATAATGACTGCTTACTCTTCTGTTGAAACTGCGGTGGAGGCCCTCAAGAATGGTGCCTACGATTATCTTACCAAGCCGCTTGACTTTGACGAACTCCGCTTGGCCATGGACCGGGCGATGGATCATACTCATCTCAGGGAAGAAAATCGCATCTTGCGGGAAACCCTGGGAAAAAGGTTTGATGCCGGCAATATTATTGGTCAAAGCCCGGCCATGGTTAGAGTTCTTGAAATGGTGGCACAGGTAGCCTCATCCGAAGCAACCGTACTCATCAGCGGGGAGTCAGGCACAGGAAAGGAGTTGATCGCCGGAGCAATTCATTTCAACAGTCCCAGGAAAGACGGTCCTTATGTTAAAATCAATTGCGCTGCTATTACTGAAACCCTGCTTGAGTCGGAACTTTTTGGACACGAAAAAGGGGCATTTACCGGCGCCTATAAGAAAAAAGAAGGGCGATTCGTTCAAGCTCAAGGAGGAACTCTTTTTCTGGATGAGATCAGTGAAATGTCGCTGGCAATGCAGGTAAAGTTATTGCGCGTACTTCAAGAACGGGAGATCACGCGAGTGGGTGGTGAAGAGCCTATCAAAGTGGACGTGCGCTTGATTGCGGCCACGAACAAAGATCTAGTGCGTGAAGTGGAAGAGGGAAGATTCAGGGAAGATTTATACTACCGCCTGAATGTTGTTAACATAAACATTCCTCCTCTCCGCCAGAGAAAAGAAGATGTTCCCCTGCTTGCAAAGCATTTTCTGAGCATCTTTTCTGAGAAAAACCACAAAAATATCGAGGGATTCACACCGCAGGCAATGGATCGCCTGCTCAGGTACGACTGGCCCGGCAATGTGCGCCAGCTCATGAATGCTATTGAAAGAGCGGTCGTTCTTTCAAGGTCAAATTACCTTGATCTTGAAGACCTTCCACTGGTACCCGGAGAGCAACTTCCAGAAAATGGTGGCCACGAGATTCCTGTGTCTGATCTTGCCCTCGAGGAGGTTGAAAAAGCCACTATACTCAAAACACTTGAACTCACAGGCGGCAACAAAAGCGAGGCTGCAAGAAAACTGGGAATAACCAGAAAAACCCTTCACACCAAACTCAAGAAGTACGGTGTTGTGGCATGAAACCGGTTATGGGTTTGGGGTTCCAGTACTTGAGCGAACGACTTGATACTTCTTGATCCTTTCCCTCAAGCGGGCCACAGTCCCTGCTATATCTTTTGCCTGGGTTATTGCCGTTACCATGGCCACCCTGCGGGCTCCCCTTGCAAGCACTTCCTCCAGGTTCGATTCCTTGATACCCCCCATGACGGTAAAAGGAATCTCAAGGTGAAGGCTGATCCCTTCTATGGTTTCGGGTCCCAGAGCCTGTCCCGCTTTCTCCTTGGTGGTGGTGTGAAATATTGGCCCAATGTTGACATAGTCAGCACCATCCCTCTGTGCCTGAAGAGCTTGCTCCAGCGAGTGCGTGGAAGCTCCTATGAGTAATTCCGGCGCCAGTTTTCTCGCCACTCCTATCGGCAAATCTTCTTGCCCGAGATGGACACCGTCTGCACCAACGGCCAGAGCAATATCTAAATGGTCGTTGATAATGAGAAGCACGCCAGCTCTGGATGTAATCTCTCTGAATCTAAGCGCCTGATAGTAGAGCTTTCTTTTGCTGTAGTGCTTTTCTCTTAGCTGGATAATTCTTGCTCCTCCCTTGATAACTTCTTTCA
>Ga0180301_10001303_pt1 | contig 19644 bp, 15 predicted proteins | sample GuaBasSediGuay16_FD_121797 | JGI IMG/M metagenome (GOLD analysis project Ga0180301, IMG submission 121797) | Subseafloor sediment microbial communities from Guaymas Basin, Gulf of California, Mexico - Guay16, Core 4569-2, 12-15 cm | ecosystem: Environmental > Aquatic > Marine > Hydrothermal...
AGATTTAATCTTTTTGCTATAAAAGAGGGGCTATTAATAACATTAGATACTACTAAAACAAAAAGAACTAAAACCACTATACCTAAAAATATAACTCTTACATACCTCATAAATTCCTCCTTTCGTTATGTAATCTGAGCTCTTAGTATCGTTTTCCTATTCCTATATGAAAGAGAAATTCAGTAATTGGTTAATTATATATCCCTATAACTTTTCTATCAAGAGAGAATCTTGATATTCCTAAAGATTTAAAAGTAGCTTACGTTTCAAAAAGAAGAAATCAGGGAGTTTTCCTTTGATTTTAATCCGCCTTTTAATCATTTATAGATGGCTTGATTGGTTCTGCTTCCACCTCGTAGACATCGATAGGTCCTGTCTTTTGAGTGCACATTATTTTAGAAGGACACTTTTGGGTGTGAAAAGTTTTGACATTAGGACCTGGTTTTTAAAGAATATTTTCAACAACCTAAAAACCACTTCCATAATGGAGTATATTTGATCTTCTTACCATTAAAATCCTCTTCAAGCTCAAAATCTTCAGTAATCACTAACCCTCTCTTAAGTCTAAATTCATCCATCGCCTTAAGGAGAGTTCTAATCTCTCTATTTTTTGTTCTGGATTCGGTAACATCCCAGCAAACTTGGATAAGTTCCTCAACTCTCAAACTTTTTTTTATCAGAAAGTCTACTTCTCGGTGATGTACATCTTTCCAATAATACAACTCTAATTGTGGCTGGAGTATTTCTTTTCGCTTCAACTCTAGAAACACAAGATTTTCCGCTAATCTTCCTAAGTTTTGTGTAAATCTAAAACCAATCGTATTCGCCAGCCCTGTATCCACCGCATAAACCTTACGTGGGCTCTTCTGCTGCTCTTTTATTTTAAATGAGAATCTTTTCAAGAAAAATAAAATATACGCATCTTCCAAATAACCAGAAAATTTCTCAATAGTATCAGCAGAAAACTTCAAAGACTTCTCTAAAGAGCTAAAAGTCACTAGAGAAGATATATTGCTCAAATAAAATTTTGCTAGATTGTTTAATTGCTCTATCTTTCTAATTTTAAATCTTTTAATGACATCCTTATTTAATATATCCTCAAAGTAATTCAGAAGAATCTGGTTTTTCTTCTGCAAGGATAACCTTAAGAAACCTATCAAGAAATTTTCCAAGCGGTCAAAATAATCTCTTCTTTCTATCCCGCTATATAGGTCTCTTTTTCAAAAATTCCCCTCTTCTAAGATACTAATTAATGTATGTTTATCCATTTTTAAAGATATAATAGATAAAATTTATAAATTTTGCCTAATTTATCAAGGAAATTATAAAAAATTCCTTCTTTTCTGTCAAAAAAACTTACTGAAGTTCCCCCAAAATTTTTACTATCTTACTTCTCATTTTCTTCGTATCTTCTTATAGCTATCAAATTGTTTAACAGATGTCCATTATAGAAAATAAACTTGCAATCTGCATATATTGCCAATCCAACCAATTTAAACCACTCTAATAATTCTCTAAATAAAATTTTAAAAAGAAAATTACTTCTTTTTTAAGATTATCTTTAATCCATCTTTTCTGTCTCTCCTCAACAAGTTCTCCCAATCCTTGAAGGATATATTTTCCATCAATTCTTTCTACCTCTGTAATACATCTTTCCAAATATGACTTATAATCCATTTTTACTCTTAACTCTAACAATTCTTTATTAAAATCCCACTTATTTTTTGAAAAAAACCAGATATCAAAAAGGTCTCTATTAGCAATTCTTTTTCTTTCTAAAAGAGCTACCAGCTTATGGCTAAACATATCTTCTTTTCTTAACACCAACATTGGGATTCCCAAATAATTTTTAACTACATACCGGTTAGGAAATATTTTTTTGGAAATTTCAACCTTTATATTTTGAGCTTTATCCTCATAAGATAAAAGAAAAAATAAGGTAAAACGCTTCTCTCTATCTTCTTTTATTATGCCATATTCTTTTAGAATATTCTGCACTTTTTCAAAAACGAAATCCTTCTTTTCTAATTCTAAAAGATTAAAATCTAAATCAACCGAAAATCGGGGCAATTTATAAAAAAGGTAAGCACAGGTTCCACCCTTAAACCCAAGAAGAGGACCCAACTGAGTATCAGAGTAGATATCCTTAAGGATTTGAATTAAAATTAACTTGTGTTTTTGAATATCAAGCATATTTTATAATTGTCGATATTTCCTACAGAGTATCAAAATATTTCTTAACTCTTTCAATTAATTTTTTATTCCTGTAAATTTTGACTAATTCAAACACTTTATTTTTATCAATGGCATCTAAATTATCAAAATAATAATTCTTATAAAGATACACAGCATCTAAAAATGCTCTTTCTTTAGTAGCGATAAAATAGTTCTTCTCCTGTCTAATTCCTTCTGAATTTATTAAAATTTCATTTTTAATCTTCCTGAATCTGATTTTATACCTATCCACTTGTAATGCTCTTGTTAAATAACTGATAACAAAAATTGTCTCATAATACTGAAAAATTACTCCTTCTTTAGCTAATACTGTTTCTAAACTAATATATGAAGGAGTATAAATTTTAGTAGCCAACTCAAATTTATCATAATTTTCATCTTTACCATAGATACCCTTTTTTATTCGATACAATTTTCCTCTACGCACATAATCATTTATCCTTGCCCACACAAGACTAGGCTGATTAACTCCCCAGAGTAAAGTTAATTCCTTAACAGTAAAAACAGTCGAGGGAGATTTATATATTTTCCCTAAATCATAAGATTTATATCTCTTCATATTTGTGAACTATACTTTATGAATTTCATTAACTATAGTTTACAAAATAAAAGAACCTTGTCAAGCACAATCTTTGAAGCTGTCTCATATTTTTGAAAATTCTATATTTAAGGCTTAACTGCTTCTTGAGTCACCACCTCGTACACATCGATAGGTCCTGTCTTTTGAGTGCACATTATTTTAGAAGGACACTTTTGAGGGGGGAAGCTTCTTACAAATTTAAGATAAGGGTTTTGAGGAATCTTTTTTAACTCCTCTATCTGCTCTACTAACTCTGTTTTTAAGTAATCCTCTCTATGCACCAAAACGTACTTTACTCCCATCCATTTAAGGATAGAGGCAGTTTTGGGCTCAGAGAGTTTGATTATTTTTCGTGCTACCCTATTGGCATAAGTGCCGGGAACAGTTCCGTTGATGATAGGGTGATGGTGGAAAATTTGATAAAACTTATACATCTCATTAGGACCTTCTACATCCAAAGGATATTCAGCAATAGCAAAATCTCCCTTCTTCTCTCTTAACCAATAATACACCTGAGGGGCTTTTGAAACATCAATTACCTTATACGGAGGCCAGTTCCAAAATTCAAATAGAACCAGCCCACAGAAAAGGGAAGTCACAAAGATTTTTGTCTTTTGTTCCTTGAATCTCTCTAAGAGAAATTTTAGCCCAAAACCTGCTAAAACCGAAACCGCTAACATCACTACAATTCCAAAGCGACAGTATGCTCTAAACATAGGTAAGATTTTATACATAAAAAATGAAGGCATATAAATCTTGATAGAACCAATCCTCCACCAAGGAGGTTGTGAGAAAAACCAGGCAACACCTGCTAAAAGAATAAAAAAACCAATATAGAAATTATCTTTCTCAGAGACAAAAGAGAAGTAAGGATAGATTTTTCTTCGTTTTTTTCTCCATACTCTTACTGCATATAGAGCAAGCAAAATTGGCGTCCATCCCAAATAGAGAGTATGTTCAGTAACACTTACTCCATATAGAGGAGATCCTATAAACCTTTGAGTAAACTTCCCAAAAATAGGATGAACTACAGCTGGCAAAAAATAACTTAAAGGCTTGGCAGATTGAGAAAAGAGGTCCGTAAACGGTCTCCGATAACGATTATAAACCGAGGGTTGCGATTGGGAAGGATTAAGAGCATTCTTAAAAACTGGATAAAATTGTAAAGATAAAATGATAAAGGAAAATAATAAAATACCTATAAACTGTGCCCATAATTTAAGATCTTTTTTTAAAAAATGCAAGTTATTTATTTTTAATTTCCACTTATAGATAGAATTGTAAAGCAGAAATACATTCAAAGTTATAAATGTGAGATACATAATACTATAATCGAACGATAACAAAAGTATAAGAGCTAGAAGAAGTAAAGCGATAGATTTAATATCTCTTCTTTCCTTTAAAATTGCGATTCCTATAACAGAAAAAGGGATCCATTGAAAGTAAGTAAGTCCTAAATGTTGCCAAGATCGGACAAAATGTTGAGGAGAAAAGGAAAATATGATACCTGAAAAGATACTCATATAATAGTTCTCTGTGAAATAAAAGACTAATAAACACATAAATAAGGCTGAAAGAAGGAAATTAATTAGCACTTCAACATTGTAACTTATTGAGGGCGTTAAAAATAGTGCGAATAAAAATTTCACGCCTTGCCATAAATAAGGGGTGTGGCTCTCGTATATATTTATTCCAAAGGGATAAGCAACCAAACAAAATGTATCCAAGGGAAAATTGTTGGAGAGACTATATTTAATCCTCCAAATATTCCATAGTGCACTATAAGGTTCATCCGTAGAGAAAAAACCTGGAATATGTGTAAAAAAGGAAAATAGCAAAGGGTAAGTGAAAAATAAAATTAATAAAATAAATAAAAGTAGAATCCCTACCTTTATTAAGCAATTTCTTTTCCCCATCGCAAAATCATCTCTTATTAATCAATGATAATTTCCAATCATACTCCTTCCTCACTTTCTATAAAAATCCCTTTTTTTAATTATTTTAATGAACCTAATTCCCTCACCCAAAATAAGAAAGAAATAAGCAATATGAATCAATGGCTTAGAAAGATATTTCATTCCTCCAATAAACAAAATGGAAGATAATGGAAGTAGGATCAGACAGAGAAAAATAAATTTATCACTTAGCTTACAACTCATTGCCCTTTGAGCAACACTAATAATATTCTTCGTGAATCTAGAATTTAGATTTATCTTAATTACTTTTGTCTTTCTCAAACTTACTCTATCAGCTTCCTTCTTTTTCAATATCATAAATATCCTCTTCCAAAACAATATCCCTTCTACGGCCAAAAAACTAATTAATACAAATCCCCAAATAAATGAGGGAACTAAGCGGACAACCAACCATTTTGAGTACTGAGAATAGATCCATACACTAATTAAAAGTATTAGGGTAGGTAATAACGGAAACAGAAGGTGAATAATTTTTTCTATTAAAGTAGACCTCCGCAATATTACATAATTAATAAGCAAAAACCATCCTCCAAATGTCATCAAAAAGATTAAAAAAGTTTTCCTTAATTTTGCATAATCTATCTCTCCATTTATATATGAGGCATTTTTAAATAAAACAAAGATGCTCTCGTCAATATTTTTTCGGAAGTTAGAAAGGAAAAGATCTAAATGTTCTGGATACCTCTTTCCAAAATAAATCTGAATTACATTCGCCCCATCCTTTACTAAATCTACAGGAATATAAAAATAGCTAGTTTCTGTAGCTTTACTTCTTTTTACAAAATATGGCGAGAGGCTAGAAGACAAAGCTTTGTTATTAAAATGAACTCTCTCCTTTCCGTTTATATAAATACTATGTTTTACTTTTAAAAGATATACATCTTTTTTTAAATTTATTATGAACACTACTTTTGATTCATTAATATCAGTACTTTTTCTTACTTCGTAGAGCATCTCTTCCATACCACTCGAAATTGAATTTTGGTATAAAAAAGAGAATATTATACCAAGCAAAATAAAACTCAAAGGAGCTACAATAATCTCCAATACTTTTCTTATCCACCTATATTTTGTCATTTCATACTTTCCTGTATTCTTTATGTACACTAAAATTTTTCTATCTTTCTAAAAATTAATTCTAAACTTATTTTTTCTGCTTTCCACGACTATTCTCTTTTCTAATCCGTTTTTCCTTCACTTACAGAAGATGAATGGCACATCCAACAAGAATACATAAGGCTATAACGGAAGATAAAATAAGTGTTTTATACCATTTTTCCGGAATAAAGTGTAAATTTAATTTTTCCCCTCCAGAAATATTTTTTACAGAAAATAAGTATCCATTAGCATAGCCATCTACTATAAAATTTGGCTTGGCATCCCCTAAGTGCCAATTAGAATTAAAGGTACTTTGGAAAATAATAACTCCTTTCCAGGCTATAGGAGGATCAATTATATAATGGGTGTTGGTTATTTTTTTATAAGAAAGAACCTTAATAGGCAGGTTACTATTCAGATAATCGATTAATTGTTTTTTACTCTCAATTGTATTCGAAATTATTAATAAACCATCTCTGTCAAAAACTTTATTCCTTTTAAATATCTCCTTTAGATTCAGCTTTTTTTCATCATAGTTAGTTAAATATATTATCTTTCTATTATCCTCCATATCCTTTATATCCACAACACGTAAAATTATCTCCAGGAAATCATTTGAATAAATATAACACTCTTTTGTCATTTTCTTCCATTCCGAGAGATCCCTTTTGATTTTCCAGTAAACATTATCATCTACAACAACTAAACCATCTAATATTACTGGACACATTGAATTCAAAGAAGGAGTTGTGTTTTCAATAAATAAAACATGCTTACCCTTTTTTAAATATTCCACGGGTAATTCAACCCAATGCATTCCTAAATATTTACTAGTTTTAACTGAGAGAGTTTTAACTTCTTTATTATCTAGATAGAACTTTAATTTATTCCCCTCAGGGAAAAAGAGAATTCGAATTAAGCAATGATATTTACTACTAGAGAGCACTTCAAAATTAACACGAAGAGTATCGGCGGCAGAAGTAGCTACGGTTGCACCACTTACAAACACGATACCTTTCTGTAGGTATGGTCGAACTTCATATGCCTCGTGAGGCGTATTTTTTAAACCAAACGGTGCCCAACCTGTTCTAAAAGGCCATGTTTTATGGAAACTAGAATCCACATTTGTAAATATAGAAAGGGGTATAGAGTAAAAATTAATAAGTTTCTCTCCTAACATATCTAAATCCGTTTTATTATAAAATAATAAAAGCGTCTTATCAGGATAAATAGGAAGAGTCCGATCCGCATTCTGATGCCAAAAAATAATAGGATTGTCTACACTAGAAATAGAAATCATAGAGAGCACCTCATAGATAGATAAAGGGGCGACAGCGTAACATAATCCATTGTAATAAGTAAAAAGACTAATCAGTGATTCTCTATTCTTATAGATAGTCATAGCTGAATTGTTTATAACTGATTTTAAGGAAGGATTTCTATCCAAAAACATCTTAAGTCGTTGAGATTCGTAATAACTCCGTGTATTTTTACGAAAAGTTTTATCAAGAATAATTGTCTCTGTTGTTGTCTTAGCTAAAAGTTTAGCGAAAAGTCTACTGCTCGGAATAATATTATGAGCGTAGGTAAGAAATCGATTGCTAAAATCAAACGCAAATAATGAAGCATTACTCATGGGACGTGTAGGTACCATATGCCCCCAAAAAGGTTGTATCAAAGAGAAATACTTATGGGGTCTAACCCAAGTATAGTTTTGCATACCTTGAAGTTCTGGAAGATAAAGAAATCTCTTATCTTCTCCAGTGATATTAAGATAGTTTTCAATTTCTTTTAAGTGAGGGGGGTTATGAACGACAGAAATGTATCCCCCCAGATCTCCTCTTAGTAGAGAGGGATTTAAGGAAACGAGTATAAAAAAAAACAATATATTAAAGATTATTGTATGACATCTATTTTTAAGTCTGGGAAGAACCGCTTTAAGTAAGAAATATCCTATAAACAAGCAAGTTACTATAATTACAAAAGCCATAAGTCTATTAGGATTTCGAAAGAAATGAAAAATTGGAATTTTACTATAAATGAATTCAGATAGAGAAACAAATGGATGACTTATCCCTTTAGCTAAGAATATACCTATAAACCACAAAGGAATTAATAATGCAAGGCGATGTATCCGAAATAAATAAGCCCCAAATAATGCAAAAATAAAGTAGACATATCCATAATCACTATAAAGAAAAAGAACCTTATGGATGAGAGTGGTATGTAGAGTATAACGCATTTGGTGTAGAGAATAACTAGCTAACAATTTATTGGTATAAGTTTTATAAGGATAGAATATGTATGTAAAAAAAATAAATGGATTCATGAGTATAGTTAAAAGTCCAAGACAACATAATTTAAATACTTTTTTGATAAAAATGGAAGGATTTCGTTTAATTAGAAATTTTAAACATTCATAGAGACCAATGAAGATAAAAAACTGTACAGTCAAAGCAGCCCACGAAGATAAAAGAAAACACAGGATAACAAGTAGTAGCAAGAATAACCCTATCTTCCTTCTTCTTGAAATATCTTCTTCATCCATCTCAAACCACATTCGAAGAATTATTGGAAAAAGGCAATAAAAAATACCTAAGGGACCAGCTCGTAGGTACCATAAAAAGAAAAAATTTGTCTGATATAGCAATGCTGCGTATAACGCTGCAAGTGGACCGAACTTTTCATCTCTATACACATAACTAGCTAAGTACCAAAAACCAATGAAAGGACACACATAATTAAATAAAAGGAATGCCGAAGAGGCGATGTTCTTAAATAATATATTAAAAATCATATAGAATGCTGTATAATAAACCCCAAAAGCAGTAATCAAACCAAAAGTCATTGGGTTTCCGTATGTAGGTTGCCCCAAATAGTAATATGAGTCCCAGGAAGAAAGATATAAAGGAAACATTTTAATTGCATCTATAAATCTATAATCCACACCTAAATGGTAGCCAGTTGTAAATATTACCTTATAAGAGGATAAAAAAGTTATCAGAAACAAAATAAGAAGTGGAATAAAAAAATTTACCCTAACACTTCTCATAAAAGTTAATTATTTATTCCAGATTAATTTTGAGACTCTCCGATAAATATGCTCTGCTATCTTATCGAAATTTTGAGTTCCATCTATCACCTCGATATTCAAAATAGATGCCAATATTCGATAAAATTTAAGGGACTTTTCCAATTTTTCTAACGAGTCTTCTGGTTTCCGGAGATTACCTACTTTAGATGGTACTTCCATAATTATAGGCATATCACTTTTAGGTAAAAACTTCGCAAAATTAACAATCCACCACGGAGTTTTATCAAATATTACACCAAAAGTTACAAATCGGTCGTAAAAAAATCGATCATAGATAACAACTTTCTTTCTATATTTTATTTGATGTAGAATATAGGTAACCCACGCATCGATAAAATAACTTATTAATCCTATAAGGAGTTTAATGGTACCCTTAATACCGTAAGTAGGTATTTCTCTTAGTTTCTGAGAAAAGAACTTAAGTAAAGATTTCTTCTGTACTCTAGACGAAACTGTGCTTCCGGTAGTAAAAAGATGAATCAACTTCACCTCTACGCCTAATTGCTGAAGGCGTTTAGCCAACATTTTGCATTGGGTCGATTTACCAGAACCATCCATTCCAATAAAACAAATCGTTTTCATAAAATTTTTGGAACTATCTTTCTTAAGAAAGGTAACTTACTTCATCTTTCAAAAAATCATATTATCCTTGAGAAATTGTTAAGCTTTATATAAGAGTAGTAATTATTAGAACTCACGTGTTATCTGAATTTTAAATCCCCCCTTACCCTTTTGAAATTTTGCCACTTACCAAATACTAAACACACATTTTTTAGATACGTAATGTCATCCACAATACGTTTTGACTGTATCTCTTTATGGCGTCTCAGAATATTTCTATAGTCCTTCAAGTTATCGTACCATGCTCTTAAGTAAGCATAGATGATAACTCTCCATTGATTAGTAAATAAAAGATATAAAATTTCACACAAGTTTACAAATATGTATATTGGCAAAATAAGTAATAAAGTAGGTACTGAATAATTTACAAGAACACTTCGAATATTATTGCGTTCACTTAGGTACCTCCTCTGAAGAGACCAAGGAGTAATTACTCCTCCTGTGTAATGATAGAATTTACAGCGATTAGCTAGATATGGTTTTTCACCAATTAAATATGCACGCCAACATATATCAAGCTCTTCATGAAAGATAAACATCTTCTCGTCAAATCCTCCAAGTTTACGAAATAATTCTTTCTCGATTACAAAAGCACACCCTGGCGCATAATGAATTTTCCCTTTTTGATACTTACAAGGATAACCCAAAAAATCAATACCGTCACTTTGACTAACAAAAACTTTTCCATCATAACTATACTCCTTAGTCGCAACAATTTTAGCTTGAGGGTTTTTTTGCAAAAAATTATGCAATTCCTCAATATAATTTGGATCTAATCTTACATCGTTATTCAAAAATATAAGATATTTCCCCTTAGCTATTTTACTGGCAGCATTGTTAGCGCCAGTGTAGCCAATATTTTCTTTTAACTTCAAGATTTTAACTGCTGGATAATTCTTTTTTGTAAAATCAACTGAATTATCTGAAGAGTTGTTGTCAACTAGAATAACTTCGTATTCACAACCATTTTGTGCAAAAATCGAATCAAAGCAATCTTTTAAAAAATGTATGCCATTCCAGTTGAGTACTATTATAGAGAATTTTATATCATTCCCCTCTATCATTCTAAAAATCAAAAATAATTTAACAATTTCATTTTCACTAATAAATATCGTAACATTCGTAAAGGTAATACAAAAAATATCATCTTTTTAGAACTATATATGCTAGGAAGAATATAACATAAATGAGTACAGTAACAATTTTTGACTTTATTTCTTTGGCTTTCGAATAACTTATTTAAATTTACATTTTTAGATACATCTTTAATATTACATATGGGTTTTCTCAACTCACATATAGAAAGATCTCCATTGCTATATATTACATTCATATCTAATCCTGCACAGCATTTCACGGGCCAATTTTTCTTTTTAGTAATGTAATCAAATTGAATTTTATAAATGGAATAGATATTAGCATAATGTAAAGCACATAAAATAAATTTCCATATTTTAGAAAAATGTAATTTTTTCGAGTAAATTTCCTCTTTAAATTTCAATACTTCATCATAAACTTGTCTTAAATGTAAAAGATCATTAAACACCGGATAATCATAATAATCTATTCTTCTAGGCCTTACTACTTCTGCTGAGTAAGTATAATTTACAAGTTCTAATTTTTTAAGATCATTTATTAGGTTTTTTATTTCATAAATATTCTCTGGCATTATAACAGTACTAATATTTATATTTAAATTAGGATATTTTTTACTCAGATCACTCAATTGTTTAATTGTTCTAAAAGCATTTTTATATACACCTTTTACTCCTCTAAGCTCATCATGTAATTTCTCTCTAGCATCTATAGATACACTAATATTTATTCCTATTAAAGGATAACTTTCAACTAGTACTTTGACTTTTTTTATAATTTGTTCTGTATTCATACCATTTGTAGGAATGGTCAAGTGTTTTACTTTATTATTTTCTATAATAAATTTCAATATCTCTACCATATCCTCTCTCAAAAAAGGCTCCCCTCCACTTAAAAGAAGGTTTGATATTTCACCTATCCTTGAAAAAAGATCTTTTATTTTTTATATAGGCAAATCTTGAGACAAATTTAAATTATCAGAATATAAACAGAAAGGGCAATGAAGATTACATTTAGAAGTGATAAAGAAGATATAATTGCGATGTTTATTATTAAAATCTTTTTGAAGAATAGTAATAATTCGCCTTATGATATTATATTGCTGTCTTTGTATTGGAGGCCAAAATTGCTCTCTGAATTTCTTTAACCCTAAATATTTTTGATAGAATGATATTGCTACATAATGATAGAAACCAAGCCAAAAAAATACTTTTTTACTTAATATTTTTGAAATGTACAAAAGCTCTTTACGATTTAGATATTTTAAATAATATCCTGAAATTTCTGGATGCTTTGCTAAAAAATATCCAATAGAATATCCTGTCTCCCATGCTTTCTTTTTTAAATGACTTAAAGTATATTCATGAACATGATATGCAACTGCTTTTTCATTGAATTTTATTCTCAAGCCTTTTTTGTAGAGTCGATAACCAATTTCATTATCTTCCATGGCTGCATAAGGAAAATTTTCATCAAATCTCTCGTTTAATAGCCAACTTCTTCTAATAGCGATATTGCTAGTTTTAAATGAAAAAAAACCACAGTCTTCTTCGTTCTTAGGTGGCGTATCCTCCACACCCACCAATCTTAATACTTTTGAGAACTTAAAATTAGGCGTACTTTTATGCCAAAGAGTATTCCCTAAACTACTGACATTATACGATTCCTTTTCTAAAAACATATAGTGAGCTTTTATAAGCTCTCTATCTGCAATAATATCGTCACCTAAAAAGATTATATATTTGCCCCTTGCCATCTCTATACCATGATTTCTAGCGGAAGCCGGCCCCCTGTGTTTTATCTTTACATATTTAATTTTTTTATTTCTTAATATATTTGAATTAATTATATTGTTCTTCGAACCATCATCAACTATAATAATTTCATAATTTTCACTAAAATCTTGATCAATAAGGGAACTAATACATTCTATTAATAATCTTCCTCTTTCATAAGTAGGGATAATAACAGATACTTCCATACCGATTTCTATACTGCAAATAAATCTATTTTAATAACTTTAGAGAGAAGTATATTTTTCTTTTTTAAGTATTTCAATATAATCCATACTATTTTTTCCACTGATAATATAAAAATGTGCATCTTTAAAAAAATTTGATAAAATCTCCCATTGTTTTTTTTGCATATTTAAAAGAGAATATTCTTTATATAAATATGAAATAGACGATAATGCTCTTTCTCCAAAATAAGAATGTATTCTATTATTAAAATAACACAACTTCGTTATCCCCTCTTCATGAGGAAGTTCTTTAATAAACTTCGCTGGGGATATTTCAAGAAAATAAATATCAAAATTATCTTTGAATGAACTTAAAATTCTTCCTTGGAATTCTTCTAGAGGATTTAAAAAGCCATGATAGCTAATTAGATCAAAGTGATATTTTCTATATGGTATTAAAGAAGGGAAACCATATAACATATCTTTAGATACAATCATTAAATCATTAGAGAGATATTTTATCTGAGAGTATTTCATAAAATTAAGAATTGTTGTTGTTTTCCCAGAACCATAAATTCCTGCAAAAATAATACCCTTTTTTCCAAAAGTAGCTGCACTACCTACTATAAATGTAGCACCTTTTAATAAAAGTTTTATTTGCAAGATATTTCTTATAAGCAAACAGAGAGGATAAACAGCCGAAATGGGTAATTTATTAATTTTAGAAAAAAAATTATAAAATTTATTAAACCTTAATTCTGTATTTTTTTTAAATAAATTTCTTATTGACCAAACCATCCTTAAACCAAAAAAGCATAAATCAGATATAATCATATCTTCTTCTTTAGAATAAAATAAACCATGAGCAATTTTTTGGTATCTAGTAGACCAATCCTTTTTATGTTCATTATCACTTATAATTAAGTCATATTCCTCTAAATCTCTATTTATTCGAAAACAATCAAAAGGAGGTGTAAAGGAGTTTGCTAAGGATAATTCAATAGATGATTTTATTGATAAGATATTATGAATATTGTATATATAACTCATTCACCTACTCTTTATATTAAAATTCCTATCCCACTGTTATAAATCTTACCTTTCCTAAAATATCTTACAAAAATTTTATTTTTTAATTTAAATATGCATTTTATCTTTCAAATATGTCAAATAATTTAAAAATTCGAAATCTCATTAGATTGATAGCCTTTCGTATAGCACTCTCTCTTATTAGAAATTTACCATCTTTAGTAAGATACTTTCTTTCCGGAGGAACAGTATAACTACATGTTTCTCCTGTAAGCAATACTCTGCTAATTTTAAACATTCTTGCTAATAAGTAGTAGGTTATTTTTTTCTCAAGAGTTGCTTTAATCATATGTTTTCTAGAAAACATTAAAGGGAAAGATAACCTAGTAAATTCTATTTTTTTAAAATTTACTTTGTTAGTCAAAGGTTCACCATATAAAATTTGATGAATATTATTCATTAAATTTAAGGTTCTTAAGAAAGTATTTTGCCATTTATATTTCTTAGTCTGAGCCAAAAGAATATCAAAATCTAAAGCCGGTACTATACTAAATAGATATAACAACTCAGAAAGTTTGAAGTAAGGATGCTCATAATTCATATGAGCAATGTGTATTAAAAAATCCGCGTTTACATTATTAATGGGGATAGTGTGTCCATTATAAGTTACATATCTTGGATTTTGCCAAATTAGTTCTTCATCTAAGTATTCTTTCCAACACCAGTGTATTTTACTTTGAAGATGAATCTTCTTGCGGCCCTCTTTTGTAATAAGTACTGCTTTTTCAATCTTTGGAAAATCAACAAATAAATAATATCCGTTAGCTAAAAATTTATCCTTGAGAGAATAAAGATCTTGATACTTTACAAAAACATCTATATCATTTCCAATTCTAGGAAAATTTTTACCTTTATATGTTTTAAATATGACATAATTATTAATGTATTTCTTAATATCCTCTATAGTTTTCTTTATTTTGAATAATTCCAAATCTCCTTTTGCTACCATTGCCTCTAGTCTCTTTCTCGTAATTGAATCTAGAGATCGATACTCGAGAAGTTTTCTTGCGACATAATATAAAGCATTATCTTTAACTGCAATAAGTAATAGTTTATCAATATTAATTTCATCTATCTCTACATGTGGAAATAGAGTTTTTTTATATAAATCTTCAGTAAGTTTAATATAGAAATTGGTCTCTTTATCAACCTTTGGAAATCGATAATCCATCTCTAGATAAGTTCTATCTAATTTTTACTTTTACAACTATCTCAACTCTATTTTTATACAATGAAATAAACCCCTAAATGATTTGTAAAAACATTATTCTAAATTCTCGATTTTCATCTTTTGATTAGTGTTTTCTATATTTTCCTTAGCTTCGAAACAGTGAAAACAACACCCACCAAAATTCTTACCAAGAATACCAAGAAGAAAAGGAAAGGATGACGTAAAAGTCTTTTCCATTTACCATTTTCAATAAATACACCCCAGTATCTATAATATAAACCAAACTGTTTCTTTACTATTGGGTCCTTTCTATCCCATTTTTGAATATATTTAGCGAAAGCAGTTGTATAGTAGGTTTTCTTTTGTAAATATTTTCTAAGAGTAATCTTCCCTTCGTTATGGTATAAAGGAGACTTAATAATTGATATTTTCCCAATCTTATTTATTCTCCGATCAAAATCCCAATCTTCACACGCAGTTAAATTTTCATCAAATCCTTTAACTTCAAAGAATTTATCCCTCCGCACGAATCTCACACTATCAATATATGTAGCGTTATAAAAACCTCTTTCGAACTCTCTAATCTTCGCCCACAAGCCTTTTCCAAGAATTTTCTCAGGAATATATAAGGCAATATAACCCTCTTCTTCACATTTTTCCACACATTCATTTATCACATTTTTTGATAAAATCATATCCGCATCTAGGTATAAAATATATTTACCATTAGCTTTTCTAGCTCCGAAATTTCTCTGAGCTGAACGCTCTGGACCATAATTATACACCTTATCTGTATATTGACATGCGATATCTTTCGTACGGTCCGTGGAATCATTATCTACGACGATAATTTCTATATTTTCTTGAGGATAAGTCTGATTCTTTACACTCCTAAGACAATTAGCTATATTCTCCTCTTCTTGCTTAGTAGTAATTATTACTGAAACATATGATTTATGGTTTTTCATAAAAATCTTTCTTGTTAATATTAAAATATGAATTTAAGTAACTTTATTGAAATTGATTTTTTTATATCTTCTTTATAATAATTCACTTTATTTATTAGTCCTTACATTTCAACTTCTTTCCATCCTATCTATAATATTATTATAACAAGTTTCTCAATAATTCTTTATTATTATTTTATCTTCTTTTAAAACAAATCTTCATTTCCATAAATGCTGAGGTATAAGTATTCTCCCAAGATGTTTTTCTTGCTTTATCGATTACATTACGCCGCAAAACGAATAGTCTTTCTTTATCACGGAGTAATTCTAATATTCCTTTTGCGAATTCTTCAGGCGAATCGTCTAAAGTTACAATTCCTAATTTCTCCTCTACAATCTCTTTTGCCACAGGAGGTACGGGAGTAGAAACTGGTACTAATCCACAAGCAAAGTACATCCTAATTTTAATAACGTCACCAAAAGGTTTTCTAGAACCTCTCATAACTGGGTAAGGTGCGGTACCGATTACACCTTTACTCTGTAAATTTATTACCTTTTCCTCTTCTGGAATGTAGCCAGTAAGGGTAACTGCTTTCTCTAAATTCCATTTTCGAATATAAGTATATAACTCTTCTTCTAGTTCTCCTCCACCAATGATAAGCAATTTTGCTTTAAAATATTTATTAAGAACGATACGGAAAGCTTCTAACAATAGATGAGGACCATTTTCTCGGATTAATCCTCCCGCATAAACTATAAGGTCTGAATCAATATCTTTTTCTGACCGAAGATACTTCTCAAAAACTCCCGGAGAATATGGAACATAGATTTGCAGAGACATTTTCTTTTGGTCGTAATTTAAAATATTCCTCCTTGCTTCACTAATAGTGTAAGTAATATTCCATGTTGCGTCTGCATGGTAAGTCGCAAGCCGATCTAGAAAAAGATAAATTTTGTTAATAATTAAATTATGATATCTGCGTGGGGCCCAATCAAAGATATAATAAATTACTTTTTTAACAAGACCTAACTTCTTAAATATAATACCGCAAATGGCATTTATAGACTCAACTCCTATAAAAATGTCTATACAATCCTTCCGAAAATACCATTTGATTTTGAATAATGCCCAAAAGTTGCTAATTAAATCTCTAAATTTCAAACGAAAGTAGGTTTTGTTAGAATCAAAAGAGCTGATATCTTTTCCAAAGAGGAAAGCTTGCTGCATTATAAACTTTTTCTCTGGGAGTCGGAGATTCATCTCTGTAAGAATCACCCGCAAATCATCACTACCAGGCAATGGTTGCTCAAGAAAGAAAATAACGTCTACTTTCTTATTCCAAAAATAACACCTCAAAGGGATAACCGGGCCCGAAGCATTGGTACGGATTCCATTTTTAATAAAAGTGTATGTGGATACAAATACTACTTTGGGATCCATTTTATTATTTGTACATACCTCCCTATAAATTGATCAGTGCTTTAATTGGCTCTAATACAACCTCTAGACCCCAATTCTTATACAGTAAATAACTTCTCTTCAAATATCTCCAAACCCATATAGGATCTATAATCTTATGCAAAACTATTGATTTTATCGCCTTTTTCCTAAAAACCTCTATCTCCCTAGCAGTAAGGGTATCGGTATTAAAAGTACAGCTCGTTGTTCCATCAAAGGAATCCCATTTTTGGCCTTTCAAAAATCCTCTCTCTACTAACTTTTGGTAATATCTTGTACCAGGAAATGGAGTTGTTATAGAAACTTGAGCTGTATCAAATTTAATTTTGTTCGCCAACCGTAATGTCTCTCTCATTGTCTCTCTAGTTTCTCCATCCAATCCTAAAGAAAAGGTAGCATGAGTCATTATGCCATATTTTCGACACCATCTAGCTACCTTTATAGCTTTTGATGGATCTAGAGGCTTGCCTATATTTTTCAAAATCTCCTTGCTCCCACTTTCTACGCCAAATTTCATATATATACAACCAGCATCTGCCATTATTCGAATCATTTCTTCATCAGTACACATCGCATCACCCATGCAAGACCATTTTACTTTTAATCTACGTTTTTTTATTTCATTACAAATATTAATAACATGCTGTTTGTTAATACAAAAATCATCATCATCAAAATATATCTCTCTAGCGCCGAATTTTTCTATAACATATTCCATCTCATCTACAACACGCTTAGGATCAAACATCCGATAAGGTCCATTATCATACATAATTTGATTCCACATGCAAAAATCGCATCTAAAAGGGCACCCTCTAGAAGAATGAAGAGTAACAGCTGGCCAATATGTACAAATTCCATCACGATAAATAGTAAGATCTGGAGAATCATTACAGGGAAAAAGGTCAAATGCCGGAAAAGGCAAAGAATTTATATCTTCAATAAAACCTTTCTTGTCTGAAACCCAGATTTCACTTTTAATTTTGTGCCCTAGTCCTTCAATTTTAAGATTTCCAGTACCTTTATCCAATCTTTCAATTAATTTCAAAATCGTGTACTCATATTCACCTAGTGCAATAAAATCAACACAATCATTTGATTCAAGAATCTCCCGAGCAAAAACTGTTGCATGAGCGCCGCACAATACTATTTTTGAATCAGGTAAAATTATCTTCAACTTTCTACATAACATTAAATCATGATTAATAGCATGAGTCGCAGTTTCAATTACTATGAGATCTGGAGAAAAAGACTTCACCTTTTGTAAAAATTCAATCTCAGACATATCCATTGCCACCCCATCGATAATCTGTACATTATATCCAGCCTTTCTGAGAATATTTGCTGTGTAAGCAAGGAAAAATGGAAAAAAACAACATCTATTTTTTTCTTTTTTGCTCTTTATATAAGACCATGGCCACCGACTTCCTGCCTTGATAAAGAATCTCTCCTTGGTGTTACTTATTGATTCTCTGGCAGCAGGGTTTGCAAGTAAAATCTTCATCATTTTTGATAAATAAGTACTCTTATCAATAAAATATTTTTTGAGCTCTCTACTCTCTAATAATTATAATAGTACCCCCTTGAAAATCCTATCTACTCTTGTTTCCACTATTCTAAGCCCTATATTCATTATCCTCATGCTTCTCTCTGGATATTAAATTAAATTCTTCTTTTAAATGAATAACCCATAAATGGTCTCTATATCCTTATTTATGATACTACCTTTAAATCTATAAATATCATTAAATATCATTTAAAAGAATTATTTCCTGCAAATTTTGCATCTTTTTTATGCATTCATATATATCATCCTAAGATAAAGCTTTCTGTGCAAATCTCATCCATAATTTTATAAATATCGTAGGTGTAATTCCATTCTGGATAATGGGAGCGGAATTTATCTACACAGGAAATATACCAAATATGGTCTCCTTTGCGAAACTGGTCACAATAAACTATATTTGCTTTTTTGCCAAATGCTTTTTCAAAATAAACAATTGCCTCTTTCATAGAAATATTAGAGAATCTACCACCCCCTATATTGTAAACTTCTCCACAGCGAGGATTTAAATAGAAGTGATAAAAAGCATTTACTAAATCATAAGAATGAATGTTATCTCTTACCTGTTTCCCTTTATAACCGTATATGGTATATTGCTTGCCTTTAGCAATACATTTTGCCAAATATGCTAAAAATCCATGAAGTTCTGCCCCTCGATGAAGAGGTCCGGTAAGACAACCACCTCTAAAAATTGCTGTTTTAAGCCCAAAATATCTGCCGTACTCCTGGACTAGAACATCGGCAGCTACTTTAGA
>Ga0180301_10001304_pt1 | contig 19639 bp, 23 predicted proteins | sample GuaBasSediGuay16_FD_121797 | JGI IMG/M metagenome (GOLD analysis project Ga0180301, IMG submission 121797) | Subseafloor sediment microbial communities from Guaymas Basin, Gulf of California, Mexico - Guay16, Core 4569-2, 12-15 cm | ecosystem: Environmental > Aquatic > Marine > Hydrothermal...
ATTCTTTCCTCTAGATGTTGCTTGCGGACTAACTATTGTTGGAGATACATCAGCTCCCTTAATACCTAAAGGAGCTATTGTTGCTACAATTAACACTATGACTATTAAAACACCTATTATGGGTAGCGGGTTAATTTTAGCGAAATACCTTATTTTCTTACCCTTAGGTGGCTTCTTAGCAAGCTCCTTTACTAGTGTTTCTACTAAAATAATTAATCCAAAGGATCCAGCAAGAGCTGCTAGCGGACCTGCTAAGTGAGCTAAGTACGCTGCAGAAGTAACACCATATATTGCTGAAAGAGCTGCTGTGAAAATGATTAATGTTTCAGGTTTAAGTTCTTTAGCTAAAAAAGCTAAACCTATCGGTATAAATATGAAGGCTATGGAGAGATGATAAAATATATAATCCCATGAAATTGAAGCATGCTCAGCTACGGAAGCAAATAATGCGAGTTCCTTTTCGAATCTAAGCCAAGGTAGTATTATTGAAAGTGCTCTTCCAGGCAGCGGACTTGCATGTCCTGTTATCACAAATACTAAGTACGAGGATAAACCAATAACTCCCAAGCTAATCAGAGTTAAAGCTCTCTTGAACGGTGAATACCCTATATTCTTCATTGTTAAGTCCAAGTATAAGACGAAAAGTGAAAGTACCATTGAAAGTCCGCTTAGCGATGTTAAGAACGCTGGCGTTATCTTAGGAGTGAGAACAAGTATTACTGTGGCTGTAGAAGCAACTAACGTATATATTATTGTAAATTCTTTACTATTTCTTCCTAAAATAGCTACTAATATTGCGTAAACAGAGAAAACAAGTACTGCATAATAGTATCCACCCCATGTAAACCCGACTAGGCCTAAGAAAATTCCTGAAATTAACGCATAAACCGCGCCTTTACCTGCGAATCCTTGCTTAACGCTCTTAATGAAGAACAGTATCGAGTAAAGGAAGAACATTACGCCGAAGCCTAGTTTTGTATAGAAGCCCGCAATGGTTCTATCAATAGCTGAAGCCATAACGGCAGCCATGAAAGCTGCTATAAGCCCTGTTTTTTCATCCCTAATCTCCCTTCCTATAAGAAATACTGCTAAAACTTCAAAAACTCCTGCAAGAGGAGGTAATATTACACCAATCAACATTAACAATTCGTTCACAGGTGCATTCGGCATAAAAATTCTGCCCACATTATATGCTATATAGCCTAAAATTGGAACACCTGGGTACTCTGTTCTCCAAACATCTCGACCCCAAGGATACCAGAAGTTCTTCACATTATCAGCTGTTAAATCGAACCAGTAAAGAGGGCCGTGTTGAACAAGTTTTTCCGTAACCCAATACATAAAGTAAGGATCATACTCGTAAAGGTATATACCATATTTTGTCGGCTGCATTCTCACCGTAAATGCTAAAATAAGAATAGCAATTAAGGCGGCAACATAGAAAACCTTACGTGTTTCCGGCATTATCTCAGGGATGCTCAAAGCTTCCGCACCCATAAAAGATTCTAGTTAGCTATAATGTGAGAGAGGTTATCACATACTAATATTTTTAACTCCGAGGAACTAATATATTCCAGCATATGCTAAATTCTCCTCGACGGTGGAGAATATTGAGGAAAAAAACTGTGATTGAAAAGGTTATAGAGTTTCTTGAGAAACATAGTTCATACATCGGAATATTTCTTATTCTAGTAGCTGCATCAGCCATTTTGGCAGGTGCTATTTATGCTGTAGTACATAAGGTACCTCCAATGCTAATGCTTGAAAACCAATTAATAGTTATAGTCCCGGTTACAAGCCAATATTACGGCATAATAAGGCAAACTGCTTCTGAAACTTTAGGTATGGTAGTATTGTTTCTCTTAGGGTCTTTAGGGGGAATTCTTATGATAGAGTCTTCGAATATTGTGAAGTCTCAAAGACTCTTAAACATAGTTTTCGGAATAGGGGCTTTATTATTTACAGTTTCAGCTACACTTACAGTCATAGTATATGCGTACGCAAAAGGCTGGGGCTTATAATCACATTACCATGGTACTGGCTTAAGTTTTAGCACATACGCTATCCTATTTGTAACCACGTGTAATATTACAACTATTATTTGGAAAATTATGAACGATAATATGTTAAATTCGAAACCAAATATTGAAAGCATTAATGCAGCGCCATAAACGAAATCTAATTGGTCTAAAAGAGGAGCCTTTGCCCCTCTTTTAAGCCCTAATCTTCTTTTAACAAAGGAACCTGCAATATCACCTAGTAAAGCACCTAAGCTACTAACTACACCTATGAGAACAAATTTTTCATCATAAAAAACCAACGCTTCAACAAAACCAGCGTATGTTCCGAAAAACAACCCTAACGCGAATCCTTCAAATGTTTTACCATCTCCCAATATTCTTCTCCCATCGAAGAATTTTCTCCTGAAATCTATAGGGTATCCTTTTCTAATTAGAACAGGAGAACCATTAGCCACTAAGGCCGGTAAGAATATTTTAAAAACATAAAAGAGATCATGTAAGATTTCTGAGCTTAACAATATCCTCACCTACTATTTCGAAAAGAAACCTTTTTCCCTCATTTCCACTTTTTATGGATCTTTCTACAATTCCTTCTCTTAAACTCTTATTAACTATACTTAGCCTAATAATGTTTCCACACCAATATTCTAGTATTGTCTTAGCTGCAGCTTCATAATCTTCTCTATCACTTTCTAGTATTGCCCTAACCTGGCTCGTTAAAATTACTGGTATTCTATGTTTCCTAGATGCTTTAAGAAGCAAAGCTAACTCAAATTTCAACATTGAAGACGCTTTAGCGAAGTCTTCTTTAACTCTCATAAGCCCTGTTACGCTATCTACAATCAATAGTTTTAACGAATAATGCTCAATTAAGTTATTAATAAGCCTTGTTAAGATGAAGTGTTGTTTAGCGAAGTCTCTCACAGCAATAACCAGTATTTTCTTAAGATGATACCCTCCTTTAAGAGGTCTATCAAGAAAGAGCTCATTTTCTGTACTAACATATGCTACAGTATTTTCTCTTGCTGCTTCTATGTAAGCTATTTTAAAAGCTAACGATGTCTTACCTGAAGCTGCTGGACCGTATATGAGAGTTAAATTGCCTTCAGAGTATAGGTCGCTAAGCTTAATTCCCACTCTTACTCAAACCCTAAGTGTATAGTGTTTAACAATAAAACATAAGCTTAATGTCAAATAATGGTTAAGGACCATGAAAATAGGAATATACATTGAAAACCCAGAGATTTTGAGAAAAATTTTAGAAGAAATAATTAAGCATGAGCTTCCAGTAAAAATTCTTGAAAAAATAGATAGAATAGATAAAGAAAAAGTGGATATAGTTATTACTGATGTTCCCGAAAAGCTCCTAAGAAAACATGTTGTAATGGTTGTTAGAAGCATAAATAGTGTTGAAAAAATTGTAGAAAAGGTAAAGCTCCTACTTAAACAAAAGCTAGCGTATAATGCTCTTCTAATAGGCATAGATCCAGGTAAAAGAACAGGAATAGCTATTATTGGTGACGGAGAATTTCTTGAAGGCAAAACTATGGAGAATCTTGAGGAAATAAAAGATTACGTAGACTATGCTTTAAGAAAATACCCTTATGTGAAATGCTTAATACGCGTAGGGTTTAAAGAAAATCTAACAAGCTTTATAGTTGAAAAATTACTGGACAGTATTGAGCATATATGGTCCGAAGTTATTTTAGAACTCGTAGATGAAAATAAAACTAGTAGAAATATCCGAATTCCTCTTAAAGTTAATCGTAAAGTGCCGAAAGATGTTGCTTCAGCAATACAAATAGCGCTAAAGAAGGGATTAAGGGTTGGGTTAGAACATGCTAAGGGAGAACATAGTATTAAATGAGGGAAAAGTTCTCCGAGTAAAAGGCCCTCTCTCCCTTACGCTTTCGAAAGGTTCCTTAAGAATTTTCGGATATGTAGCTAAACCTCCATTTAAATATGTTGTGCCAAGCTACAAGTCAGCAGCAATTATAGCTAATGAAAACTCCGAAGTAAGCATAGTAACAAGTGAAAATGGAAAATATGATGTCGTCGATAACGACATCATTGTTGAATGGGAAAACATTGCTAAAAAGGTTTTAGAAGAAAACTCTAAACCACTAACACTAATGGTTATTGGAACGGTTGATTCTGGAAAATCAACATTCACAACATTGCTATCAAATATTTCAGTTAACTTTGGATATAAGACAGCAGTTGTCGACGCTGATATAGGCCAAGCAGACATAGGTCCACCAACATTTGTAACCTTAGGAATACTAAATAATCAGCATCTTTCCTTAACAGAAATAGATCCATATATGTACTCGTTCATAGGTACAACAACACCCTATAATGTCATAGACAGGCTAATACTGTCTATAGTCAAACTAACACGTGAAGCATTAAGGAAGAACATTGACGTCGTGGTAATAAACACTGATGGATGGTTTAGAGGAAATAGAGCAGTTGAAGCTAAATTTAAAACAATTCTCCATACAAAACCTAACGTTGTTTTTGTAATTAGGAAAGAGGGAAGTATAAGTGAGATAGATAAGCTAAAAAGCATGCTAAAGAACTTCAATATGAAACTAAGCATAATAGACTCTCCAGAATTTGTTAAGGAAAGGTCTCTTGAGGAAAGAAGAAGTATTAGAGAAATGTCTTATACAAGATATTTTAAAGCTTCAGAAATAAGAGAACTTAGCTTGAATAAAATAACCCTTCTAGGACTAGAATTCCTACTTGGAAGACGGATTGAAGAACAAGAGTTGAAATTAGTTGCAGAAATTCTTTCATTACCTAAACAATCAAAAATAGTTTTTGGCTCATTAACTAATAGAACAATGTACTTAATTGTTAGAGGAAACACCATAACAATAGACATGGAGTCCATGAGGAAGCTTAGGGAAAACTATGGGCAAATAAGGTTAAAGATTTTACGAGAGGGATGGGAGAAAGGGCTCATACTAAGCGTCCTAAATAAAGACATGGAGGAAGCGGCAATAGGATACATTGAAAGCATCGACTTTGTAAAGTCGAAAGTTAAAATTAGAACAGCATTTAAAGGTGAAATAGGGGGCCTCATAGTAGGTAATATTAAGCTATTTTACGATAAAGAAACAGGTGTTGTGAGGGAGCAAGGTAAGTGGAATCTTTAACATTGGGAAAATATTTAGAAAAGGACAATGTTCGTAAGAACCTCTTAGAGGTAAGGGATAGAAAAAGCAGTGTTCTTGAAGCTTCAAAAATAGCTTATAATAACCAGAGAAAACCAATACTATTCTATAAAATTGACGATAAAAAATTCCCATTAGTTATGAACGCTTTCTTCTCTAGAGACCTTATTTTCGAAGAATTAAAGGTAAGGAAGGATACTGAAGTTTATTTAAAATTCCTTAGGGCCTTAACTAATCCAACTAAAATGCGTGAAGACTCTCTTGAAAAATATTACGTAAAAACAAAGCTTACCTTAAACGACTTACCTATACTGAAGTTTTACCCTAGAGATGGAGGAAAATACCTTACATCCTCAATAGTGCTTGCAGGAGACGGTGAAGGAGTATTTAATGCCTCAATACATAGACTCATGGTTATTAATGAGAGAAAAGCAACTATAAGGATTGTACCTAGACATCTTTACAAAATGTTTTTGAAGTTTAAGAGTATGGGAAAAGATATTCCAATAGCTATTCTCGTAGGAACTCATCCGCTAATAGCTTTATGTGCAGCTTTTTCGCCACCCTATGGGATATATGAAATGGAGGTAGCTAATACACTATTTAACGGGTTTATTAAAGCAGCATATGTTGGGAAAACTGAAATTCCAGTTCCCTTGGTTTCGGAATTTATTCTCTTAGGGGTAATAAAGTGTAGTGAGGAAGCAGAGGAAGGTCCTTTTGTTGATATCTTAGAAACATATGATAGTGTACGTAAACAGCCTGTTGTTGAAATTAAGGAGGTGTGGATTAGAGAAGATGGTGGAGTGTTTCAAGAAATTCTTCCGGGAGGGTATGAACATAAATTCTTAATGGGCTTTCCGAGAGAAGTTATGATATGGGATAGTGTTAGAAAGGTTGTTCCAGAAGTTAAAGCTGTGAGATTAACTCCTGGAAGCGGAGGATGGCTTCACGCAATTATTTCCATTAAGAAACAAAGTGAAGGTGATGGCAAAAACGCTATTTTAGCAGCGTTTAGTGGGCACCCTAGTCTTAAACACGTCATTGTAGTTGATGATGACATAAACATTGACAATTCTGAGGAAGTAGAGTGGGCTATAGCTACCAGGTTTAGGGCGGATAGGGATTTAGTTATAATAAGTAATGTGAAGGGCTCAACATTGGATCCCATGTCTGAAGAAGGATTAACAGCAAAAATGGGGATAGATGCAACCAAGCCTCTAAATAAACCTTCAATTTTCTTCGAGAAAGCTAAGTTTTAGCGATGAAGAACCATGTACTTAACAAGGGAGGAGGAAAAAATACTTTCTGGAGAATATGGGCCTGAATATCAAAAGGCATTAAAGGCTCTTGTTAAACTAGGAGAAGCTATGGGGGCTAAAAGGTTAATAAATATAGTTCATGCCCATATTTCAGGAATATCTTATAGAAACATTGGAGATGCTGGATTAGAGTTCATTGAGGAACTCGCGAAAGCAAAAGTTAGGGTTTTTTCAACATGTAACCCTGCAGGTTTCGACTTAAAGTATTGGAGGGAATTAAAGGTACCTAAGTCTTTCTTTGAAAAACAAGTGAGAATAATTAATGCTTTATCGAAAATGGGTGTTAAAACTGTTTGTACATGTACACCTTATTACGTTAGAAAGCCTATGTTAGGAGAGCATTTAGCATGGGGTGAATCAAGCGCTGTCCTCTACGCTAACACCGTTTACGGTGCAAGAACAAATAGGGAGGGAGGACCTAGCAGTCTCTTTGCAGCACTCGTAGGCAAAACACCCTACATGGGTGTTCACATAGAGGAAAATAGGAAGCCTAGAGCTATAGTGAACGTGAATGTTGAAATTAAGGATCATGCATATGCTAGTGCTTTAGGCTACTTAATAGGTGAGGCTGTTAAAGACAAAATACCTTATGTTAAAGGTTTAAAGAAGCTAAATTACGATTTAGTTAAAGCCATATGTGCTGGTGCCGGTACTTCCTCTCCTCTTCCAATGTGCATTTTAGAGGGTATTTCGCCTGAGCAGGAAATTCTCGATTTAAACTATGTGGAAGAGAGATTAACTATTGAACTTAGGGATATAGAAGACTACTTCTCAAAATACTGTTATGATGGTGAATTCGATGCAATATTCTTGGGATGTCCGCATTTATCATTAGATGAACTATATTTTGTGTGGAAAATTCTTTCAAAAAACAAGGTAAAAGCAAAATACCCCATAGTCCTTGCAATTTCGCGGCACTTATACGATAAAGTGCCTCGCAAAATCATTGATGATCTCAGAAAACTCGGAGCAACAATACTAAGGGATACATGTTTCGTTGTCGCACCCCTTAAGCGCATGAATATAAGGTATGTAGCTACAAACTCTATTAAGCATGCACATTACTTAGAGAATATCCATAAAGTGAAAGTTAGATTATGTGAAACTACTGAGTGCTTAAAAATAGCGATAGGTGTTAAGAAGTGAAGATAGTGAAGGGTAGAGTTCTTGTCGAAGGATATGCTGAAGGGGAAGCATTAGTTTCTAAGGAGCCAATTTCGTTCCTAGGCGACATAGATCCCAATACAGGAAAGATAATTAGAAATAACCATCCACTTAAGGGTTTAACGGTGAAAAACAAGGTATTCATATTTCCCTACGGTAAAGGAAGCACTGTTGGCTCATATATCATTTATCAGCTGGTTAAGAACAATGTTGCACCTAAAGCTATTTTGAACATGAAAAGCGAACCAATAATCATAATAGGCTGCGTTATTTCAAATATTCCGCTTATGGACTTATTTGAAGAAGACATTTTTAAAATAGTTAAAACAGGAGACTACATTATAGTGAATGCTAAGGAAGGATATTTTGCTGTTAAGTGAGGATGTAACTTATGAGGAAAGGGGTTTTAATAGCTATAGAGGGAATTGATGGGTCAGGGAAAACATCTGTAGCTAAAAGAATTACCAAGTGGCTTATGGAAAACAATATTAAAGCAGTATATACTTCTGAGCCTTCAAAATCACCTATAGGCTTACTCATTAAGGAAAAAATAATTTCCGCCCCCATGAGGAGGGATGCTAGAATAGAAGCATTACTTTTCGCAGCAGATAGACTATGGCATGTTATTTACGAAATAATCCCATATCTTGAAGAGGGTACTGTAGTTATTGCTGATAGATACTATTTCTCATCAATAGCTTATCAAGGAGCATTAGGTGCCCCGATAGAGTGGATTAAGGAATTAAATAAGTTTGCTCCTGAACCAGAACTTTCAATATACATAGACATTACACCTCAGGAAGCTATTAGGAGGAAGCGTAAGCAAGGAGACGTTAAGAAGCTATTTGAGAATATAGAGTATTTAAGTAAGGTTAGGGAAATTTATTTGGAACTTGTTAGGCAAAACAGGCTTGTACTAGTAAATGGTATGAAGCCTTTAGATGAAGTGGTTGATGAAGCAATAGGTAAGGTTAAGTCATTACTACTTTCTAGAAGCTTTTCTTAAAGCTTCGATTTTCTCAAGTATTTCAAGCCATAGCTTAAGAGATTCAAGCATCTCTTTGTTTATTGAGTCCGCATTTAGCGTTGAAAGAACCTCGTTTATCTGGTTTATTTTTGCAACAACGTTTCTTTCAAGATTCTCTAAAGCTATGGACGCAGTTACTGAGGCACGTTCCGCTTCGCTTTGAACAATGTAGAATCTTGTGCCGCAAACTGGACATATTATTTCACCTGTCTTAAGTTTAAATAAAGGTACTTTATCCCTAGGGCATGTTGTTGAGAGCATCGTAGCTCCGGCTTTGAGGAGTTCAGCCATTTTCCTAATGTAGTCCTTACTTATTCTACTAGACATCTCTCTAGAACCTCCGAAAGGACTTTAAACAAAAACCCGTCTAAATATATTGTGCTAAACTCAGAGTACTAATGTTAAAGGTGGTTCCTGTGATGAAGCAGCAAGCTGATGAAAGAGAGGCTAAAATAAGAATGGCCATAATGATGCTTACATCAATAATTAACGACACTAGTGTCCCAAGAAACATTAGAAGGGCATGTACTGAAGCTATAAGGCATCTTCAAAATCCGACTTTAAGTTATGGTGTAAGAGCAGCGAACGCAATAAGTGTCTTAGATGAAATTTCACAAGACCCTAACATGCCACCTTACGCTAGGACGAGAATATGGAATGTTGTTACTCTATTGGAAACTGTAAGGGACTAACAAACTTAAAACTTAACTTCTTTCCTTTTAATCATGTATCAAAGAATGATACTGCTACTTTTCGTTATGGTGAGAAATAAGTGAATACAATAAACGTTAGAATTAGAGGAATCTATGCAACAGCTATTTCAAAAATACTTTATGACAAAGGATTCAACATTAGTCATGCTTCTAGAAAAATTAAGGAAAGACTTAAGCTAAAGGAGACTAACGTTCCACCTGACGTTACAGTTAAGGATTTAGAGCATAGACAGGGAGTTTTAATTATTGGAAGTTTTGATGAAGGAAAAAAGGTTTATGAAACCTTAGTTAATGAAATAGGTCCCCCAGTAACCTATGTAAGTAAGCTTCCTTTTCACGGGATTATTAAGGGCGAGGTAGTTGAGGTTGAAAATGGCGTTTCGATAGTTGACTTAGGTATCAAAGGTATTAATGGTGTGTTAAGGGAGCAGTTAAATGTTGGAAAAGAAGTTATCGTAGATATAAGTAAGCCCTTACTACCTCCGGAGAAAACAGCTATTCTTTCAAAAAACTACATGATTCACGGTAAATACGTAGTACTTATTCATGGGAGGAAAGGGAAAGTTTTCTTTAGCGATCACATTGTTGATCCTAAGCTTAAAAGAAACTTGAAAACCATTTCCTCACTCATGAAGATCGAGGGAAACTGGGGCATTAAGTGGCGAAGTGCCGCATCAATAGGTAAATTAGATGAAATAATGTTTGACCTGCAAAACACGGCAAAGTATGCTAACGATATTCTTTCAAAATTTGAAAAAGCAAAGAAAGGAGAAATAATTTATCGTGGACAATTTTTCGGAATACTATTGTTCATAAGTAATGTTAAGGATACATTAGATGAAGTAAGGTCTAAAATATACCCCACAGTTAAGGGGCACCATAGGTACAAGTCTTTAAGCGATGAATTAACGGAGCTCGTAGATTACGCAGAATTCATCATATTGGAAAAGCCAGAATTTAGAAGTGAAATTTCTAGAACCCTAGAAAAATACGTTATTGAGAAAATTATGGAGAAAGGCAAAGTAGAAATTGAACACATAAGCATTCTCAGCAATGAAGTTAAGAAGCTTACCCCGGGACACATAGTGGACATTAGCTTAGAGAATGATGAAGCAGTTTTCACAATTAAAAGAATTTTTAAGGCAAAGGGGATATTTGATGGTTTAAATGTTGAAAAGAACCCTGGCGATTATGATTTAATGGAATTTTCAACGAAATACCCGCTAATTCTTCACAAATACTTTTCCAGAAACGGCAGTTTAAAGGGAATATATTTAAACATAAACTCGCCTCCAGAAGTTGTTCCTGGAGTAATTAGGTATGTTGACTATGAAGTAGATGTTGTAGCAACAAGTAATGAAGTAAAAATACTAGACAAGGACAGGCTTGAAAAAGCTGTTGCTGAAGGAATAATCGTTAAGGATGAAGCAAATAAGATAATGAAAATAACTATGGAAGCCTGCAAAATTCTGAACTCCATGAAGAAAGAATTGGAAAAGCTAAAAATTGAGGATTTAAAACAAATATTCTCTAAGAAAAGCTAACCTTAAAAAACACCTAAAACTACATAGCTTACCGGGAAACCTGCGGGGGTGCCCGAGCTAGGTCAAAGGGGTCGGGCTGAGGCCCCGATGGCGTAGGCCTGCGTGGGTTCAAATCCCACCCCCCGCACCAAAGAATTCTCTTTAAGCTTCACCATGATTTCCTCTATGAGTTTACATGGTCCTATTGATCTAGTTATTTTCCTCTTCAATTCAGGATCGTACCATTCCTTAACCAGGTAGTAGTTTCCTTTGACTTTCTTAATCTTGTAGAATACCATTTCAGAATTCCCCACAGTAGTTTCCCCCATTTTCAAACTAATATCAATTTCCAAATAAAAACACTTAAAGACAACATAACTGGGGAAAGAAAAGCTCTTGAAGATTAAATGTAAGCTGGGTTTCTAGTCTTTTCTTTAGTTATACTTCTTTTTCCCTCCTTTGCACTTTGTTTTAGAAGATCTCATATCGTATTCTCTTAGGGCATCTAGAACATCCTTTATTTCTAGGGCTAGCTTCATTATTTCCTTCATTTTTCATTTCGGTTTTCTCCTTTCCCTATTTCCATGTTTTATTGGTTTTAAATATTTCTTAACTAAATAATCTTTCCGACGCTGTTGATAAAATTTACACAGCTATGAGAGTGATCTATGAATTCGAAGTCGCTATTATCTACTTAAGATTGAATATTGCTAAGTTTTCCATAATCACTTATATCCTTTTAAAAACTATAGTATAGTATGGAGGCGGCGGTCCCTAACTTTGGCCGCTGGCCTCCTAGAGAACCCTGCGGAGAGCGGTCCATCTTGGCCGCGGACCGCAGGGTCATGTTCTAGCTAGAAGTTTATCATTCAATTTCCCAAACTTTTAGACCACATCCTTCATAAATATCTTCATGAGGTCATCTTCTTATTTTAGACTCTATCGTTAGGAAGGCTTTTTCAAAATCAAACATAGCCCATTTGTACTGCTTCATAAGTATATGTTTTGTTAAGTATGCAACATAGTCCGCTATTTGCAGTGCAGGTTCTTTTTTAGAATCAGAAAATGAAACATATAGCCTATATGTTTGTGGTGAAAGAGCCTCTTCAATTGCTTCTTCAACTTCCTTCCTAATGTTAGCGTCCATTTTAATGCTATAAGAATCAAAAATCATTATTGCAACACTATATTTTGAAGGCGTAAGATATAAGCGCTCCAAAAGCATTTTTATTACATGTCTTCTAATACCATAGGGACTAGAAATTTTAACACCAGGTCTTTTCTTAACTGCAGAAACAATATTCAAAGTTATGTTAAGGTTTGAAATAATATTCGCAATTTCTTGAAATAACTCAGCACGTTTTTCCATGCATACATTCTTCCATGCATAATTCCCCTTAACTAAATGTTTAGTATGGATTTCATCAACATGAATATTAAATTTCCTTCGAACATTAACAGTAAAATTCGTAATCGAATTATTTACTTCGTCAAGATATTTTTCATCAATAGCCACAGAAGATAGGACATATGGTCCTTCACTAATTTGATGAGGTTGTCCCGATTCATCAACAAATATCAGCAAGACCAACCTATTCAACCTAGAATATTGTTTAATATAAGCGATTTAATAAAATGTTACACCTTAATACTCATTATTCAACTAATGAGGTTTACATAAATCTTCTTTACACTTAACCTTTCTTTCCGCTTTGAGCTTATTAAGGACATTTTTAACTGCTTCGTAATTTACTATGGCTTTTAGTTTTCCTTGTTTTTGAAGTTCAGCTAGAACCCTGTAGATTTCGATATCGCTTAACCCATCTTTTGCTGCCTTGGTTTCCAAGATCTTTAGTATTGATTTCTCTATTTCTGACAGATCTGTCACTTCTGACACTTTTTCTGGAAGGATTCAGAGTGTTTCTTCCATGGTTTCTGATTGTTTCTCTTCTTGAGAGACTTCTTCAGAGGAGGGTGTGGGTGTTTCCTGAGAAAGTGTCAGATCTGACAGAAGTGTCAGATGATACTTGAAGGTTTCACATAGCTTTAGGAAGTCCTTTAGCGTTAGAGTGTATATTCTTCTTTTATCTGAAGAGTCGGGTTTGTTTCTTAGCTTAAAGCTTCTATGTAGTCTTCTACCTATTTTCACGGTATTCCATTTCTTCATGAATGCTTTCTCATCTAGTTCCTTGTTTTCAGTAACCATTATTTCCCTTAGGATTTCATGAAGATCGGTAGAGGTAAATTCAACTGTTATATTTAGCGGATCCGTTTCAACAAGTGTTGCTTGGGTTCTAAGCTGGTTATGGAATAGGACCTCTATTGCCTGAAGTAGCTTCTTCTCTTCCTCATAGAGTTCTTCAAACCTTTTACCTACATCTTCAAGAGCATAGCTTAGAACATTGTTAAATACTTCTTTACTTGAAAGCTTAGCCATAACAAGCAGAGGGAACCATAGTTCTAAAGGCCTACCTGAGAGCTCAGGTATTTTAAGCGAACTCATTGTTTCATAAACTTCCCATGCCCTAGTTAGCCTTGCCAAATAAAGTTCTTCTCTAATGTCTTCGAGATCCCAGGGTTCAGGATCTTTTCCTTTAGGGTCGCTAGCTATTATCATTGCTATAACTATTGTTTTCTGCTTCAGATTCTCGCTTAACTCATCTTTCATTGAGAAAACTACTGGTGCATAAACATTAAACATCTCTAGAATGAATCTTTCCTTTAAGGTTTTAGTTACTCTAGGAACTCTTCCTGAACGCTTATATCCAGCTGCAGCTAGGATTTCGAAGACTTTAGAGAATGCTTTTTCATCAACACCCATTGTTGGACCGTAAGCCTCAATACCACGGTACTCTGCTGCTTCACTAGGCTTAAGAAAAGCTATACCATGTCGGCTCATGTAAACTGTAGTAAGCATTGCTCTTGTCTTTCCTGAACCGTATGGTCCGTAGAAGTGAAGTCTAGGATATGCCAAGAAGTCACGTAAAAGTACTAGTTCTTCATAGCTAGCTTTTTCAGCTTAGATAGTGCTTGTTTGTAGGTTATTTTTTCGTTTAGCCAGTCATAGTATGTTTTCCATGCTTCCCTGGTGAATCCTGAGTCTGCAACGTAGCTTATCAGTACTGAGGCTTTAGGCCTTAATCTCCTTAAGAAACTCTTCTGAAGTATAGGATATTTCATTCTTCTCATTTTCTGTAGGTTCCTTCACTTCTCCTCTACCTTTCTTTACCCTTAACCAGGTTTCTATATCACTTAAGTAATATGTTCTTCACTAGGAACAATTAAATGTTTGATGTTTGGTGTCTTCGTGAGTTTTTTCTTCTCCATTTCGAATTCTAAATGTGCTATCAAACATTTAAAGGCCAAGATTTCATGGTTCTTAATAAAAGAACTGATTTCGAAAAATGTTTATGTAGGTTTTGGTTTAAACCCAAGACCCAAGAACCATGACTAAATAAGCAAATGTATTACTTGTTGCGCTATCTCTCTGAGACCTTCCATAAGTTCTTTCTCCTCTATCCCTGTAAGTGCTGTCAGCGTTGCTTTTAGTTTTGGAGGCTTGCTGTAGCTGTTCTTTAATGTTTTCCTTATCGCATGGAGACATGCCACATAAATGAATGCTGCATGTTGCCTACATATTTTAACATAGTTTTTCTTATACCATACTGTGCTAGGATACTCTATGAGTATTTTAGGTCCTATTTCTTTAACAACCCTTTCAACTATTGATTGTGCATGTTGCAAGCTCCTTCCTTCCAGCCCAAATTCTTTAAGAATGGCGGAAGACAATTTTAAAAGCTCAGCTAAAGCCCTTAGCTCGCCACGTTTAACACTATACCTACCTGCTAGCCCAGGGTAGAACTGGTTTCTGAAACCTAATGCTTCATGATCATCTATTCTTGTGAAGTACGAGAACCTCTTATCAATCACAATACCATTGCTAGGCTCAGATTCTAACATAAACTTCCTAATCTTATAAACTATGAGTTTATGAGCTCTTTGACTTGCTTTCTTCCTATCTCTTTCGAAAAGCCTAGGATAGATCTCTTTAGCTACTTCTGTTAATGCTCCATACTTACTATCGTTCTTCATAATGTAGCTGATGTAGATTTCCCATGCTCTCTCGTAAAGAGGTCTATCTGTTTCCATGATTTTTCTTTTCCTATAGGCCCATTCCAGGAATTCGGGAGTATATGTTTCGGCCATTAGCTAATCACCTTCATGATATTTTGTTTTATCCATTTCGCATATTTCGGGTAATGTTTTAGTGCTAGGGCGTAGAGGTTTAGGTAGTGTCTTTCCAGAATGGTTCTCGATACTCTTCCCTGGATGAAGTTCACTATTTCAAGGGGGATTTCCAAGTAGGCCATTCTGGTGGCTACCCATTTACGCACATATTTCGGCCTTACCTTCCCATTCTTAGAGGCCCAGTTTGAAACCCAGTTTTCGCTAACAACTACTTTCTCAGGCTTAGTTATTGTGGAAATGTAGAAGGACCTCTTAGATCCTTCTAAAGTAGCCTGAAGTATAGGTGTAGAATCCATTATGCTTCTTAAGGTTTCCAGGATCAAACTCTTTAAGCATTTTAACTATTTCCGAAAGCCTAGCACCGCTTTCAATAAGCACCTTATAAACCAAGCATAGTTCCTGAGAGTAGCTACACGCTGCTTCCAATGTTTCTAAAACTTCCTGGTCCGTGGGAACGTTTAGATCAGGCCTGCTTTGCTTAGTCCTAATTTTCTTCCACAACTCTTCATTTTCCGTAAATCTGAAATATGCTTTATATGCTAAAACAGACCATTTGTTTCCTGGATTAAGAGGTTTCCTAAGGTATTTAACGTATTGAATGCAGGTTTCGTAGGAAGTTCCTTTCTCTAAACACCACTCTAGAAACTCTTGAAGTTTCCCAGAATCAGCAACAATCAAATCCTTCTTCGCTGGGGAAACACTTTTATGAGAAACCTTTTTGCTTAGAGCTGAGGCCCCGATGGCGTAGGCCTGCGTGGGTTCAAACCCCACCCCCCGCACCAGAACCTTTACGTTTTCTTCATGAAACTTCTATAAAGCTTAGTGGAGTTGTTAATGCTAGTTTCATTATTATCTAACTATTAAGAGTGATTTATTTGTGCAGTGATTGAATAGATAGGATGAGGTACTTCCTACGATGAATCTACTTAATGTTCCTAAACCTCTTGAACCAACAACTATGAGATCCGCGTTTAATTCTGAAGCTTTCTTACATATTTCAGGCCCCGGCTTCCCCTCGACTATTACTGGTTTAGCTTCTACGTTTTCTCTCTGAGCCTTAGTTAATGCTCTATACATTATCCTATCAGCATGTTCCCTTAATGCTTCAATTAACACTTGCCTTTTAGCTTTGTCTATTGATGGAACAAGCAACGGTTCAATAACGTACATTATGTAGAGCGTGGCATTAAATTTCTTACATATTTCAATAGCTACTTTAAGAGCTCTTTCTGAGACATCAGATCCATCTATACCTACAATAACTTTAGAGAAAACCATTTTTCCCACATCCACTATACTTTATGCTTATTCAAGCCTATAACTATAAACAACATTAACTATTAGTTAAGCTATGAATTAAACTATAAGCTTATATTAAATAGGGTTCAAACGACAATAATTTAAGCTTAGATAATTACTAAAAAGTTATTATTAACGAGTATAAAAGGGTACGTAGTGGATATTCGTAGGGATTGATTATGAAAATATCTGAAGCACAAACTTTAGTTGAAGAAATAATAAAAAGATATGGTATTAGAAGAAATGCTTTAGCATCTTTAGCGGGAGTGTATGAGGAGTTAGGGGGGCTTTCCTCAAAAATACTAGTTAAAGAGGGATTTAAGAGAGGTTCAGTAACACCTGAGGAAGTGGGTTACTCTTTCGCTGAAGTATTATTTGAGCTTCTAAAACTTGCTGACAGCTGTAATATTGATTTAGAGCGGGAGTGGCTAAAAGCTGTTGAGAAATGGAAAGCTGCTAGAGAAGAACCCCGTTGGCTATGAAAAATAGAATCATATGTTGGCGCCGGGGGCGGGATTCGAACCCGCGCGCCCCGTGGAGGGGCAGTGGGTCTCTCACTTCCGCAAGCCGGAAATCATGTGGTCTCGAGCCCACCGCCTTAGACCGCTCGGCCACCCCGGCGCCTAAACTTTCTTTTTTATCTCAGCTTAAAAAATATTAATTTTTACAGCCTCCCACCTAAATAGGTAGTGATGGAGGCTTCTTATCGTATGCTATGTCCCTTATCTTACTGAGTTTTTCCCTAATATGTTTTGGCAGTAAGAACATCTCTACATGTGTTTCTCCATCGTAAAATCTTAGTTCTCCACTTATTCTCTCACTTATTCTTCTTTCAACTTCCTCTTTAGATAGCTCTTTAGGATCCCAAACATCGGATGCTACAGCAAAACTCCATATGCTATGGAATGCTGGAATAAACACTTTATAAGACGAAGCTTTCTTAAACACTTTTGCCAAAGTATTCCTTATCATAGCATGTGCCTCTATAGAGTAAACGAGCGATGTCGCTTGAGTAACTACAATTCCATCATTCTTTAACACATTATCTTTAATTAGACTGTAGAATTCATACGTGTAAAGATAATATGATGGCCCGCCAACAACAGGATCTGTTAAGTCAAGTATTACTACGTCGAATTTTTCGCCTCTATATTCGCTTACATACTTCCTACCATCACCTATCACAAGCTTTACTTTTGAATTGTCGAAAGCCCCTTGATGCCATTTCCACAAGTACTTCTTAGCTATATTAATTACTTCCTCATCTAAATCAACCATGACTATTTCTTTAATGCTTTTATGTTTTAGAAGCTCTCTAAGATTCGCTCCCTCACCACCACCTATTATTAGGGCTCTTTCAGGCCATGGATGAGCTAACGTTGGCGGGTGAACTAAGGCTTCATGATAAATCCACTCGTCTTTTTCAGCTGATTGTATTCTTCCGTCAAGAATTAAGGCTCTTCCATGTTCGAAAGTTTCAACAATCTCTATTATTTGGTACTTGGATTTCCCTGAATACACGACTCTTTCTACAGCATCAGCACTAAATTCTCTTGGAGTTTGCCATTCAAAATGCCATAGCCACCTAGGTTCTAAATAACTATACTCCATGATTACCGCACCTTTAAAGATATTTCCCTTTAAGGTAGCGGTAATTGGAAAATATAAGTTTAGCTAGGGAGGAGGCAATGCTTTTCGCTAACCTAAGGGGTTCCGGATACTTACCTTTCAAAATAAGTTTTAATACGAGATTTTCTGCTTCAACACATGATATTCCTAAGGGTTGAATGTACAGTTTTCCCTTATCCTTACGAATCCTATGTATTTTAGCTAGTTTTCTGAACTTCTTGAATATTGAGAACCTTTCTTTCCAATCTATAAAGTGTTTTTTAAGAGCCCTTTTGACTTCCTCATCTGATGGTTCCTCATCTGTAACAACTATCACTGGAATGTTGAATGTTTCAAATATTTCAACAGGATCTATTATGTTGAATCCAGCATAGGTTATTCCGCCGAGAAGTACGATGTTTACACTATACTTAATGTTGAGTGTTTGTATTGTTGCTAATGCTTTTTCTGTAGCATCTAGCCCATCTATTTCAATAAGATTCAAAACTGCACTTTTAGGGGTTATATTTTCTGTTAAAACAGCTGCTAAAACAGTTTGTTGGCCCCTAACCTCTTTTAATTTTGGAGGGAAAAATCCGTCTTCAAAACCTACTGCTTTAACTGTGTTTTTTGGGGAAAAGTTCTTCAAGATACTTGTCCTCTAACATGACCTCCTCTATTATTCTTGGTTGAACATTTAATTTAACTATTTTTGTTCTACCATATCTTCCACGGCTAACTATTTTGGCTTCAATTAGACCTAGCATGTCTAGTTCGTTAACTATATCGCTTATTCTCCTATAGGTTAAGGGTGCAGCATCAAGTTTTTCGCAAAGAGACCGGTACTCTGAATATATTTCCCCAGTTGATGGTGGTGATGTTTTCTTCATTTGTAACTTGTAAATACTTGCTAAAACAAGTTTCCCGTGAAGAGGCATTGTTCTAACAACTTCTGAAACCTTATCTTTCTCTAGTTCGTCACGAGCTTTCCAAACATGATCAATAGTTACCCTGTTTACGCCTTCCTGTTCAGCTAGTTCTCCAGCAACCCTTAAGAGATCAAGAGCCTTCCTGGCATCACCATGTTCTTTAGCTGCTAAAGCAGCACATAACGGTATAACACCATCATCTAATGTGTTTTCATAGAATGCTTCCTTAGCTCTCTCAGAGAGGATATCCTCTAATTGCACAGCATCGTACGGTGGGAAAACTATTTCGACTTCTCCAAGGCTACTTTTAATTCTAGGGTCAAGTATTTCGCTAAACTTAATGTCGTTAGTTATTCCTATGATTGATATTTCAGAGTTTCTAAGCACTTCATTTGTTCTTGAAAGCCTGTAGAGTATGTCGTCTCCATGTTTTTTAACAAGATAGTCTATTTCGTCAAGAATAACTATGAGTGAAGCTTGAGAATTTTCTAAACCCCTAATGAATCTACGGTAAACCTCTGCAGCAGGTATTCCCGTAAAGGGAACTTTTACTCCAACAGATTCAGCAAGCTCCATAAGAACCCTGTACGGTGTATCACTTTG
>Ga0180301_10001305_pt1 | contig 19637 bp, 14 predicted proteins | sample GuaBasSediGuay16_FD_121797 | JGI IMG/M metagenome (GOLD analysis project Ga0180301, IMG submission 121797) | Subseafloor sediment microbial communities from Guaymas Basin, Gulf of California, Mexico - Guay16, Core 4569-2, 12-15 cm | ecosystem: Environmental > Aquatic > Marine > Hydrothermal...
ATGTAACTCTAGAAAACTTTAGGGCTCTTATGGTCTATTCGGGAATATATTCTTTTGGTAGTAAGGCTGGTCAGAAAGCTTCTGGAATACTCGAAGATTTCTTCGGGGAGGTATACATCGAAAATGTGACTCTCGTGAATGGAAGGGAAAATGTCTTTGATGCCTATGTTAGGTTATGGCGAGTGAATAGATTCCGCAATCTCGAGGATAGTGCACTTAAAGATTGGCTATGGGCAATGGTAAAATATAACAGCTACAATTTCAGTATTGTAAATGTAACATTTGATATAAAACTCTGGGGATGCGAAATTAAGAATGTTACTTTGGATAAATTAAACTTTACAGGTATCTACGATATAACATCTCTATCAGATACTATACAGTTCAAAGGGATGGGTAATATATGGGTTACATTAAATGGCTTAGATTTATGGGCCACTATAGACTTTTATGTCAGCGTACCCATGAGCCCAGAATGGCTAGTATATTATTCTATGGTGGTCTCATGGGATGACGATCCAGTATTTTTTGAGGATAGTGATTCGGGGGATGATTTACCTGGAGAGGTGTTCGCCAGTAGTAGTAGTGCTACTGCGACCACGAAGAATATAGCAGGTCTTTATTTCAAAGCTCTAGATATAAATGCTCAACCTCTTGCGCATGATGTGAGTCAGTATTATAATGCACCGAATATCGTAGATGCACCTACTTCACTTCCAAGCTACTCAGTTTGGTTTGGAGGAGGAGGCGAGCAAAGACTAAGCGCATATATTGATGTTACAATACAATTAGATCTTGATCTGCATGATTATCTAATAAATGCCGATCTTGATAGGCAATATGACGACGAGCAACTAACTATCCTCGGTAGACCCGAGAGGGAGGATCACGCAGTATATGGTTTAATCTCGGGAGAAGGCACTGAGGATGGAGATGATTGGTCTCTTCTTTTTGTCTGTTATGAAGTAGAAATCGTGATGTTTTGGTGGGTAATATACTACTTCACACCATCACCATATCTTGTTTCAGGAGATTTCGACCCCTGCATTGAAACTGGGGAAATAATAACTTTATCAAGTACCCTTTACTGGCGGATACAAGATAATCATGGACACAAGATACTAATATATAGAAAGGACTTTGCAAATGGAACCTACGCATACTTCATTAAGCCCTATGAATATGGCTCAGATGAGTATCTCTGTACCGTTCAAGGTCAGATGTTCATTGATTCTCTTGATGGAACCCCAGATGCCTTGGAACCTGATCTCTCTGGGAATTACTAATGAATAGTTTTCTATAAGTATCCTTCTTTTTTCTAAATGTCGATTTCTATGGACTGAACATAATGGTAGCTTCTTAAGCTCGCTCAAACATATACTAATAATCCAATAGGATCCAGATAACAAAAATTTGTTCATAATGATCTGGAACAGAATCCTAACCAGACGCTCTAATAGATCGAATATATTCCTAGGCGGGGATAGTTAATTAACTTCAAAATATAATTGCCTCTTAAACCCATTTAGTATATTCTAGATTTTTTCTTCGATTTTTCATTTGGGTATGATAAGGTGTTCTCATGGCTTAATATTATGTCTTTCCTAGCAGAATCCCCCTTTATATCTTTAGATAATTTTTGCTCAAAAATAACATTCAGTTTTAGCTGATATTTTGAAAAATAAGCCAAATTTCTTCTAGATTTAGTTCTATAGTAGTGGCTTTAATGTATTTCTAAAACAAGGTTTTCTATGGTGGTATCATTGCAAAATCAAAGAATCTGGATATTGGTTGATGCGTCTAGATGTTCGGGTTGTAAACTGTGTGAGGTTGTTTGTTCTCTTAAGCATGAGGGGAAAATATGGCCAGAAGCCTCCAGAATTAGGATCTTTGAGGAGATACCAGGAGCAACAGTACCTCATTTATGTGTTCAATGCCCTGATTATCCTTGTGTTAAAAGTTGTCCCGTAAATGCACTCTCAGTTTATGAAAAAACAGGAGCAGTTGTAGTAGATGAAAAGAAATGTATAGGATGTGGTAGATGTGTAGATGCATGTCCTGGCAAAGTTCCTAGGATTCCAGGTAATAGGAAGATAGTTGTTATCTGCGATCTATGTTATGGTGACCCCGAATGCGTAAAGATTTGCAATGAGGCTGGATACGGTGCTCTTAGGCTCTATAAAGGAGGATCTAGACCAACCTTTAAAACATTCGCGCGTAATCCTATAGATAAAAGTTTAATTCTAGCTAGAAAGATGTTTGGAGAATAGGTGATGATTTTGCCATATGGGTTCACAGGAAGAATTCTCAATATTAATTTATCAACTGGTGATATTAATATTCTAGAACTTCCAGAGGGGGTCTACAGAAAATGGCTAGGAGGGCGAGGGCTAGGAACTTATATCCTCTGGAAAGAACTAGGGGATCGATGGGAATCTATAGATCCTCTTGGTATTGATAACATATTGCTAGTGTTGACAGGTCCTCTCACCGGTTATTATCCTGGCATAAAACTATGTATAACGGGAAAATCTCCCGAAAGTAATGGTGTTGTTGGCTCAACGATTTCAAGCGAAGTTGCTATAGAACTTAAAGCCGCAGGATATGATGGGATAATCATAAGAGGAAAAGCGGAAACACCAAAATTTCTCCTGATAATTGATGATCATGTCGAAATTAAAGATGCACAAAAATATTGGGGAAAAGATCCCCATGAATTTCTCCCAGAACTGATATGTGAAACCCATAAAGAAGCAATAGAACTTGCAGGGGTGGGGGGTATACCAAAAGAACCTGCTGCTATTTATATTGGGAGGGGTGGGGAAAAAGGAGTTAGATTCGCATCAGTAATGGCTAAGTGGGTTCACGCGGCTGGCTATGGCGGGTATGGTGCTGTTATGGGTTCAAAGAATCTTAAAGCGATTGTAGTAAAGGGAAATGGACCTCTACCACCAATAGCAGACCGAGGGAAATATGAGGAATATCTGAGAGAATTATATCGGCAGTTGTTTGAATTAACAACGTTTAGGGCTTGGGGGACAGGAGCTGGTGGATATGAAGTTGGATATAGACTCTCAAGTGAGCCAGTTAAAAACTGGCAGGAGGAATGGCATAATAGAGAAGAAATAAGCGTTATTAACTTTGAATTGAACTATTGGGTGAAAAAGTACTGGGGAGATTATGGCTGTCCAATAACATGCATGAAGATTTCCTATATCCCTAGTGGGAAGTATAAAGGAGCCAGAAGTGATGCACCAGATTACGAATTAATGGCGTATCTAGGAACGAATCTTGGGATATTTGAATCAGAGAAAATTGTGTATTTATCATATTTAGCCGATGAACTTGGTCTTGATGCAATTAATGCTGGAAATGTACTTGGTTTTGCAGCTGAGCTTTATCAGAGAGGAATACTAACGAAGGAAGACATAGGTTTTGAGCTTAAATGGGGCGATGCAGATGCTTTCGCTAAATTGCTAAAATTAATAGCGAATAAGGAGGGTATAGGAAAGATCTTAGCTGAGGGAACATATAGGGCCGCAATGGCAATAAGTAAGATGAAAAATGTTGATGTGACAAAATATGCCGTTCAGGTCAAAGGAATAGCTGTTGGGGCCCATGGAATAAGGAGTGGTGAAGATTATCCGTCGCCTATAGGATATGCTGTATCCGTCCAAGGTGGAGACCATACCTCTCCAGCTTTTCATGAGCCTAGAACACCTTCAGGGGAAGTTAGGGCTACCTTTGTTGATTCCGCTGTTATATGCTCGTTTACGAGCTGGATAGGTTTTGATAAATTGATTGAATTCTTAAATGTTGTTACTGGATGGAATTTGACTGTTGAAGAGTGGGTAAATGAAACGGCACTAAGAATAATACACCTGCAGAGAATACTTCTTCTCCTAGGGGGGCCGGATATCTACTGGGACCCTAGGATACATGATGATAACCCACAGAGGTTCTATGAGCCACTACCAAGTGGGCCGTATAAAGGAAAGAAAGCAGATAAAAACGAAGTAGAAAAGTTGAAGAAGAAGTATTATAAGGATATTGGCTATGATGAGTACGGCATACCTAGACTCGATGTGCTTAAGAAACTTGGCATAGATGATGCTATCTCGGCTATCAAAAGAATAAGGAGACGCCTTGGTATATAAATATTCCTTCTTTTTCCAATAGTTATGTAATAAAAATTTTCAAAAATATGTTCTCTGTCTGGTGTTCTGGATGGTCACTATCGATTTTTCCGACCTTAAGCCTATAAAAAACTCAACGGATAAGATTCCAGCGATAGGTCTGGGTACATGGAAAATTGGAGGGGACTTCGTTCCCGATTATAGTAAGGATCCTCTTTGGATAGATGCTCTAAGATATGGGATAGAATATAGCATAGAGAAAATAGGTTTTGTGCTTATCGATACGGCCGAACTTTATGGTGGAGGCCATGCAGAGGAACTTATAGGGGAAGCTATTAAAGACCTCCCAAGAGAAAAAATATTTATAGTTACGAAGGTTAAATCGGAGAATCTCAGATATGAGAGAGTATTAAAGTCAGCTAAAGCTAGTTTAGAAAGACTAAAAACCGACTACATAGATTTATACTTAATTCACTGGCCAAATCCAAGAATACCCCTATCCGAAACAATGAGGGCATTAGAAAAACTGTATAATGAGGGCATAGTAAGGTACATAGGCGTAGGCAACTTTGATGTTCATCTTATGGAAGAAGCCAGAACATATCTTTCAGCAACAGATATTATTGCGAATCAGATAAAGTACAGTCTTCTCGACCGGCATGCAGAAAAAGAAATAATTCCTTACTGTCAAAAGGAGAAGATAATCGTGATGGCATATACGCCTCTCGAACGTGGTGAAGTTATGCGTCTAGAAATCCTAAGAAAACTAGCGGGGAAATATGGTAAAAGTCCTGCACAGATAGCACTTAATTGGCTTATCTCAAAGCCCTTCGTAGTGACTATACCTAAAGCTGAGAAAAAGAAACACATAAAGGAAAATATAGATACTATGGGGTGGAGATTGCGTGAAGAAGACTTGAAGCTTCTTGACGAGCTTGATGTCTACAAAATTAGTTGATCTGAGATGCCAATATTTGTGGATGACTTCTCAGTAGTTAGAGCTAGGGGTGATGTTTCTCCAACAATTTTCCTGCCAAGAAGCTTAGCTAAAGAGGCGGGGCCCCTAGTAATGTTAAAATCAGATAGAAATGAAATAATAGCATGTGTTCTTCCAAATAGTCTAATAAAAAACAAAGTACATCCTAACAATATAGCTATAAACACGAACTCATATTCATCTCTCAAAGAACCTAAGAATCTGGTGATAGAGCAGATAAACCCCGAGAAAACAGTCTTTGTTTACGGAACTCTTCTTTCAAAATACTGGAATCCGCATCTGGGTGAACTTAATGATGGATGGATAAAAATCGGTTCTACACACATAAGAGGTGTTGTCAAGGAGACACTAGCAATCTGGCCGAGAAAGAGCATATACCCTCTAATCAAAGACGGAAATAAAATGATTCTGGGGGAGTTATATCCAAATGTTTCTCCGCAGGTTATCGAGTTTTTAAACGATGCTGAGCCTCAATTAATTCGAAGAAGGGTAGATGTGTTTCCAGTAGAAAACTTTGTTAGAACAGAGGCTATACCCGCCCAGATGTATATCCATGTAGGAGATGGGAAGAGAGGTCTCAAATCACGCACTTTCAGATACCCAGACGCCTACTATGTTCTCAAATATGGGTTCATAAGCTATAGTTTCTCAGAAGATCTCCTCGTTAAGTGGATCCATGGAAACTCCCCTATAGTACTAACATCGCCACATGGTGGGCTTGCTAGGCTAACAGACACGCCGCCAAGCAACAACATGTATGGAGATAGTTTTACTTTAGAGATCACAGAGAATATAGTGAAGAAAACCTTCGAACTAAGCGGATGGACTGCTGTTCCATCAGCCATAATAAGCAGAATACACAGAAATATTGTTGATTTGAATAGACCTTGGATGCCTAAACATGAAAAAGCGGCGAAGATATACCTAACGTATCATAGGGCTATAAGGAGAGCTATAAACCTATCCCGAAAAAAACATAGCAGAACACCAATACTTGATATTCATGGGATGAAGAACTACGGCCCAGACATAATACTAGGTACAAACTATGGGAGGAGCATAAGGGGGTTCAGAGAAGAACTTAATGAACTCAAAGAAACGCTGGAGAAGAAATTTAGTGTCGATGTTGACAACCACGGTCTATCTGGATACTATACAACGATGAGATACGGTGCCCTACCTCGGGTCGGAGTCATACAGGTAGAAATCTCAATGGATATAAGGATGAGTGAGCAAAAGAGAAGCACTTTAGTCAATCTACTTGCTGAATACATCGTAAGCATAACAGAAAAACACTAAAAAATATTTTCTCCTTTATCTATTAGGATTCTCAGGTGATTTTAATGAGTGCATATGATCTTGAAAAACTTAGGGAAAAACAAGAAATTCTGGCTAAGGTTAAGATGAGGAAAATAGATATTATCACTGGGCCAGACCTACATTGTGCCGATTGGCAAATAGAAGGAGCCCTAAGAATGTTGTTTAATGTTCTGGCCCCAGATGTTGCCAAAGATCCCCAGAACCTTATTGTTTATGGAGGAACAGGTAAAGCGGCTAGGAACTGGGAGGCATTGGAAGTCATTGTGGAGACTCTCCTGGAAATGCAACCAGATGAAACGCTTCTCATACAAAGCGGCAAACCAGTTGGGGTATTCAAAACACATGAATATGCGCCAAGGGTGTTGATTGCTAATAGTCTACTAGTCCCGAGATGGGCAACATGGGAATATTTCCTAGAGCTTGAGCAGAAAGGACTAATAATGTTTGGGCAGATGACTGCGGGCTCATGGGCCTACATAGGCCACCAAGGTATAATCCAGGGAACCTACGAAACACTAGCCCGAGCAGCAGAACCATTTGGAGGTACTTTGAGAGGAAGATTCGTCCTAAGTGCCGGTCTAGGCGAAATGGGTGGGGCCCAACCTCTAGCTGTTGTTATGAATGATGGTGTTGGTCTCTTTGCTGAAATACGGAAAGAAGCGATTGAAAGATGTATAGAGCATGGATATCTAATGGAATGGACTGAGGATTTGGATGAAGCAATAGAAATGGTCAAGAATGCGGTTTCAGAAAAACAGCCATTAAGTGTTGCTGTTCTAGCAAATGCGGTTGATGTATACGAGGAACTTCTTCAAAGAGGTATAAAACCGGACCTTATGACGGATCAAACAGCGGCACATGACTTGTTGAGAGGCTACTATCCCGCAGGCCTATCCAGAGAGGAGGCAGATCAGCTCAGAGAGTCCGATCCTAAGGAGTATATAGAATTGGCAAAGAAGAGTGTTGTTAGGCATGTCAAGGCTATGGTGGGATTCCTCAAGAAAGGAACAATAGTGTTTGAGTATGGAAATGGTATACGTCAACAAGCATATGATGCCGGATATGAGGGCGCATTTGCATTTGAAGGATTCGTAAAGAAATACATAAGGCCTCTATTCTGTGAGGGTAGAGGCCCATTTAGATATACATCACTCGTGGGCGACCCAGAAGACATATACAAACTTGACGAGGTAATTAAGAGAGAATTTAAGCACGACAGAACACTAGTGAATTGGGTTGAGAAAGCACGAAAATTCATAGCATTTCAAGGCTTACCAGCAAGGGTATGCTGGATGGGCTATGGGCAAAGAGCAAAGATGGGTAAGATAATCAATGAGATGGTCAGAAAAGGCGAATTATCAGGACCAATATGGATAGGGAGAGATCATCTAGATACAGGATCTGTAGCATCTCCGACAAGAGAAACAGAAGGAATGAAAGATGGTAGTGATGCAATAGCTGATTGGCCAATACTGAATGCATTACTTAATGCGATAGCTGGTGCTTCTTGGGTAGCCGTACACCATGGAGGAGGTGTGGGGATTGGTCTCTCTATACACGCGGGTATGTGTCTAGTCTGCGATGGTAGACGAGAAATGGATAAGAGAATAGTAACAGTCTTAACAACAGATCCAGGCATAGGTATTGTTAGGCATGCAGACGCTGGCTATGAACGTGCGATCGAAATTGCTAAGAAACATAAGGTCTGGCATCCAATGATCCGTGATACATGGCCAGATGATAGAAGAAAAGAGATAGAGCTTATTGAGAAAGAAGTTGAGAAAAGTCTGCAAAAATAGAGGGGAACAACATTCTGTTGATGCTTCATGAAACATCATACTAGGAAACTAAGATATTAACTCAAAACCAAAACGACATCTATCTTTTATTAATCTTAAAAACTTCTTCTATGTTTTTTAATAATTGCTCCTCGTTACATAGGGACTGACTTCTATTGCCTCAATGAAAATTGAGTTGTAGAGTTTTAAAATCTGGAAAATGCTTCTAATCTTGCTTAGAGTCGCCTATGACGTTGGGATAATTACTGAGTAACTCTCGAATTTACCCAAGGTTTTGGTGTCAACTATGGACATTATCCGTGTAGTTGATGTCCATAAAATATATAGACTTGGAAGCATAGAGATCCATGCGCTTAGGGGCGTTAGTTTTTCAGTGAAGAAGGGTGAATTTCTCTGCATAATGGGCCCGAGTGGGAGTGGTAAAACTACGCTTCTTAATATCATTGGGGCTCTAGATAGGCCCTCTAAGGGGAGTGTCATAGTTGATGGTAGAGACATCACTAAGCTTGGTGAGAGGGAGCTCACGGAGTTCAGACTTAGGAAGGTAGGCTTTGTATTTCAATTCTATAACCTGATACCAGTTCTAACAGCACTGGAAAATGTTGAACTTCCTATGGCTCTTGCAGGTATTCCTAGAAGAGAGAGGAGAGAAAGAGCACGATATCTTCTGAGACTTGTTGGTTTAGAAGATCGCATGAATCATAGGCCAGATGAGCTAAGTGGTGGTGAGCAGCAGAGAGTTGCCATTGCGAGGGCGCTTGCGAATAGCCCCTCAATAATTCTTGCGGATGAACCAACTGGGGATCTTGATAGTGAGACGAGTATGAGGGTTCTCAAAGTGTTTAGGAGTGTGTCTAAGGAGGAGAAAGTCACATTGATTGTGGCTACGCATGATCCTCTGGTTGCTGGATATGCTGATAGGATTCTATACCTTAGGGATGGGAAGATTCAGGGGGAGAAATTAGTGGAGAGAGGTGAGCAATGATTGATAACACTTCTTCTCCGCAACATATCAAGGAGAAAGTTTAGAGCTACAATAATGATAATATCTATAGGCTTAGCGGCTTCTCTATTAGTCTCGCTGGAAATGACAACAACTGTTGCTCTCTATTCGGCTCTTAGAGCATATACAGAGTATGTTGGTGATTTCGATATCATAGTGACTAAGGGGAATTTTGTGTTGTTTAATATGTCTGAGGTTCTCTCCAAAATACAGAGTTTTTCAGAGATATATGCTACTGGCCCCAGACTGCTATTTGGAGCCGCGATACTGAGGAATGCCTCCACAATATATGCTGTCATAGCAGGCATAAACTTAGTGAGGAGGAAAAAATAGGAGGTTTCGAGGTAATTGAAGGAGATCTAAACTTAGGCAAGAATACATGTATACTCCTCGAAAATATAGCTAAGGTCGCTGGAGTTTCCCCTGGAGACAACATATCTATTATGTTTTATGACACCTTAGGCTATCTTAGAAGCCTAACACTAAAGGTTGCTGGTATTGTGAGACAATATGGTAAGTTGCCAGCTGATATGAACTCAGTCATATTTCTAGATCTGAGTTTTTCACAGGAAATATTTGGTGCTGAGGACGAGATAAATTTTCTTGCGATAAAGATAAGACCAGAACTTATAGATCCAAGAGATGTTGATCGGTCTATTCGTAATATAGTGGGTTTAGCGGAGAGAATACAGGTTTGTCTGGGATTTGAGTTTACTGTCTCACCACTGAAAGCTCAGATTCTAAGTGCAGTATCTGAGGGGCTAATGTTCCAAAGGATGCTCTATGATTCCTTTGCCTCCATAACCACCATAATGGCGGTACTACTAGTTTTGATGATATCTCTAATGAACATACATGACAGGCTAAGAGAAATAGGTATTCTTCGAGCAATAGGAGCTTCGAGAATACGTATATTCACATTATACTTCCTAGAAGTCCTAATGATAGGCACATTTGGGGGGATCATAGGTCTATTCCTAGGCATATCGGTACACTACTTATTGAAGGATATGATACTTCCTTCTGTCTTGCATAAATATGCTGAGAATCTGCTAGTCATAAGAATTGAGACTCTTGCTGCTGGCATCTTGATAGGCTTGCTGATTTCGATGATAGGGGGTCTATATCCGGCGATAAAGGCCAGTTTTATTCCACCAAGAGAAGCACTTCAACCCGCTGCTAGAAGGATTAAACTCCTAGAAATTGTTGAGAAGAAGATATCCCCCGAAGCCATCGATAGCCGTCTTATACTGTTGGGTTTGGGGGTTGCTGGGAGTATTTCTATGATAGCAGTTATGCTGACAACAATGATGATCTCAAGCAATCTTAGAACTCTAATTTTGATGTTGTTCTCCGCGGTCTTGATTGTCATTGCAAGTATAATTCTTATCTTCGTTGGTTTCTTTCCGAAAATAGTTAAGTTTATGAGCATTGTGTTTTCATCGATATTTAAGACGCTCAGCAGGATAGCGGGTAGGAATATTCTCAGATATAAGCATAGGTCCATAATACTATTCTTCATGTTATCCCTTGTGGTAGCCTCTTTATTCACTATAAGCTTCCTAGCAAACACTCAGATTGAGGCTACAGAACACTCAATAAAGCTGGGTATCGGAGCGGACATAGTGATATATGGCAGAGAGCCATTACCAGAGAACATAACAAGCCAATTGGAGCAGATAATCGGGATAGAAACCTATTGTCCTATAACTTACCCCATAAGCGTTAGGATTGGAGATGTGGTGTATTGGCGTACGGCATATGTGAAGATATATGGTATCGACCCAGAAAACTATACTCATACAACATATATAGAGGACTTCAACCTGGATCCTGACGGCATCGCAACTATAAACGGGAACATGTCCGCTATGATTAGCAAAGGCTTAGCGGAATTTCTTGATGTTGGTATAGGAGATAGGATACGTTTCGAGTATGGTGGGAAAACATATCTACTCAACATAACCCATATATCTCCTAAGGCACCTGGATTCGCATTTACAACTTATGAGTCGAGAGCCCAAAGAACAGATATCCTAGTTTCTCTAAGAACATTTAGAAATATTACTGGAAACATATGGTTCTCCCGCATACTGATAAAAGTAAGAAGCAGAAGCTATATTGAACAGGTCGTGGAGGATATAATGTCTACTCTAGGCAACAGCTATGATATCCAGGTAGCCTCAGTTGAGGAATATCTGGAGAGATCTGAAGAAGCACTTAAATTCCTTGAAAAAATAGTATCAACATTACTTTCCTTCGCTATTTTTGTCGCGATACTGGGAGAAATGCTTAGTGTTATGACCGCTGTTAAAGAGCGTACATGGGAGATAGGAGTTCTAAGAGCTATAGGTGCGAGGAGAAGTCATGTAGCATTAATATTCATGTTGGAAGCCGTCATGGTTTCGATCATAGGATTCTTAGCTGGTTTTGTGGCTGCATACATAGTTACATATGAGGTAAGCTACATGATGAATGCGATAGGAGAGTTGGGAATATCCATTATCATTCATGGCGAAACAACAATGAGAATATTCCTAATAGTGGTAATACCAACAGCAATCTTAGCATATTTAGCGTCTTACGTACTTTCGGGAAAGAACATAGCAGAGACTATCGCTAAAGCCGAGAGAGTTTGATCAAAAACACAAAGTATTCCACCCTATTTTCACGCCCCCCAAACTCAATATTGGAAAAAGAGATATGTTATCTCCTCTAAGAGAGTTTTCTTATATGGATCATGGAAAGCAAAGCTACACCCAACGTTAGGACAGCTATCCCTATGGGGAGCTGAGCTTCTATGAGAACACCGACTATTGGTGATAATGCAGTTGTGAATATATTGTGCGAGGCATTCATAGCTCCTATGTTGGACCCAAGACTCATTGTACTCTTAGCTAAGCCTAGTAGGATAGGTCGAAAACTTCTTGCGAATATTCTTAGGAGTATAATTGAAATCATTATTGATGTTGCCCCTGATGTATAGATAAATACTATGACTGAGAATACCATGAGAAGTGTTAGTCCTGCAAGAATTATCTTTTCTCCAAACTTATCACTTATCGTTGCAAGCCCGTAGGATGCTGCTAGGCTTATGGGTATACTTATATACGTGGCTACTGACAGTATAAGGCTTATCTGAATCCTACTAAAACCCTTTAGAAGAAGCAAACCTGTTATTGTGTCCGTAGCGAGTATTGCTGATACGAAACCAAGTTCCATAGCAATTATAACGAATTCTATTTTGATACCGCCACCTCTCTGAGGGGTCTTATTTTTCCTCTTCTTAGCAACACCCCTCCTTGGTAGTACTAAGCCCATTATGCCTGTGAGAATATAGAGAAACATCCCTACCATTACGCTTATAAGCATTGTGGAGAAACCAAACAGAAAATATGCTGTTGACATACCAAGGGATCCAAAAATGAAGTAGAGGCTCATATCCCTACCTCTAGTTGTATCATGTACTATCGACAGAAGAATACTCTGAAGTACAGGCCATGAAAGACCAGACAATATGCCAAATAGTAACCTAAGAACTAAGTATATCTCCACACTTACGAAGAGGTAGCCAAGCGCCAAAATACCTAGCAATATAAATGATATAATCATGATTCTATACGCCATAACATACTTTCGATCGAAGACTTTTCCCGACCAAACAGCAGCTGTTGCCCTCCCCAACATGAAGCTTGCCGAGAACAATGTGAGGAGGAGAAATGATTCGGATATTTTGTATGCTCCTGCAGCAGTCTCAACTCTTACCATAGCGCCTCCCAACGAACCGATAAAGGCCATCAGGAACAACACATATTTTGTCTTCATTTCTTAGCACCTCATATTCTTCCTAAAGCTCTGAGGTAAGTTTCAGCATTAAATACTGGGCCGTCTCTGCATACTAGAAGCCCGCTTCCATTAAGGACGCATGAGCCGCAGAGACCAACCCCACATTTCATGTATCTTTCAGCAAATATCCAGCAGGGCACTCTATGTTTAAGACACAGTTCTGACATACCTATGAGTAGGGGTTCAGGGCCGCATACAAGTATCTCATCGAAGTTTTCTGAGGGGAGTATTTCTTTTGCGAGGTCTAATGCTGTTCCCTGAAATCCTTCAGATCCATCATCTGTTGATATATATACTTTACCGAATTTTTTTGCCTCATCCACTAATAAGAGCAGATCTTTTGTTCTTGCACCAATGATGATGTGTGCCTCACCATCGACGTTTTTGATTTCGCTCATAGCATATACTAAGGGCGCGACACCGTACCCTCCACCCACAAGAAGATATTTCCCTCTTCTAATATTTATTCCGTTTCCAAGAGGACCCTTTACTCCCAACAGCGCACCGATAGGCAGTTTGTGTAGCTCTCTTGTTGTCGGACCGACGGCGGCTACGCTTATTCTGAATGAATCACCATAGAATCCTGAAAAGCTCATCGGAATTTCCTCATAACCTGGAACCCATATCATTGCGAATTGACCTGGTTTTGGCTTCTCCATAGGTCTAAATGGTCTTAGATATATGGATTTCACCTGGATATTTTCTCTCACAGTTCTTATAATTTCTGCTGCAAAGATCTCTCCATGGGGGCTAACTAAGCCTTCTTGGCGGTTCCCAAGATTCGAGGTAGTCATTTATAACACCTTGTCTAGCTAAATACTCGCCATACTCAACAAGTGCTTTTGCACCACTAGCTACACGTATTGGTAGTGTGTATGAGGGGATATTATTCTTATCAAATATTCTTCTAACATACCTCGATAGCTCACCAAGGCCTATATCCATTATCAGAACTGGTTTCTTAGAATCCCTCATCACCGATAAGAGCTTCTCTGGGAGTCTTCCTGTAAGTGTTGGCGGATGATGAAGTGCTAGAACAATCAGCAAATCAATATTCTTATCATTGAGTACTATCTCTGTAGCTTTGACATATGCATCATCACCAGCAGTACCACTTATATCAATGGGGTTCGCAAATGTTGCGATACTCGGGATAGTTCCATCTTTAACAGCCTGTTTCAATTCTCTTAGGGTATCATCAGATAATTTCGGCACCCTGAGGCCTCGCCTCTCAAGCTGGTCCGCAACGATAATTCCAGGCCCCCCACCGTTACTAACAATGCCCACATTTTTCCCACGAGCAGGAGGTTGAAGTGCGAGAGCCTTACACATATCCATAAGCTCAAGCACAGATTCAGCTACTATTGCCCCCATCTGCCTAAATGCTCCTACATATACCCTATAATTACCAGCAAGGGATGCTGTGTGGCTTTGAGTAGCTCTTGCTCCAGCCTCTGTTGTCCCTCCTTTGAGAACAACAATAGGTTTTCTCAGAGTGAATTCTCTTCCTTTTCTTATAAGTTCTCTCGCCCTAGCCTTTAGGGCCTCCATGTATATTGCTACGACCCGTGTGTTGGGGTCTCTTTTTAGGTATTCCAACATATCAACCTCATCAACATCTATTTTATTGCCCCAACTAACGAATTTTGAAACCCCTAGTTCTTCGCCCCACAAATAATCTAGAAGCGCACCGCCGAGAGCGCCACTTTGAGTGAGGAAAGCGATAAATCCTTTCGGCGGTCTAGCAAGGTTGACTGTTTCCTTGCCATCAATAATCTTCTTGGGAGGTATGAAGAGCGTGTCTATACCTGTATATGGGTCATAAACTCCAAGCCCGTTGGGCCCTATGATCCGCATTCCATAATTCTTACCTATCTCCCTCACTTTATTCTCTAGCTCAACTTCTCCGACCTCAGAGAAGCCACTACTTATTATCGTAACAACTTTTATGCCTTTCCTACCACACTCCTCCATAGCCCTTGGGACAAATTTGGCGGGTATAGCTATAATAGCGTGGTCAATATCATCTGGAACCTCTAATACCGATCGAAAAAGTTTTTCTCCTAGAACCTCTCCACCCTTGATGTTGACTCCGTAGACCTTAGCCTTAAGTATACCTGCTCTCCTATTATCCAACAAATTCTTAAATATCACATATCCCGGTGAGCCAACACGTGTGGATGCTCCTATAACAGCGACGCTCCTAGGCTCAAAAAAGTAGTGTAGCTTCTCTATCGACAAAAACACCACCCCTGGTATGTTCAAGAATAAGCAAAATATTACTCTTTAAATTCGATACTTCTGAAAAACTATTTGGGAAAGGTATGGTTTCACATAAGTTAAATTGGGGATAGGGTGGTTGATATTGATGATAGCAATAACAACTGTTGATAAGGAAAGCGACGCCAATAGAATTGCTAAGGAGCTTGTTGAGAGAAAATTGGCTGCGTGTGTCAGTGTCTTTCCAGTACAATCAACATATTATTGGAAGGGAAAAATTGAGGAAAAACAATCTGAGTTTATGCTTATAATAAAAACACTAGAAGAGAATATATCGGATGTAATTGAGTATCTCAAACATAATCATCCATACACAGTACCAGAGATAGTTACAATAAAAGCGGAAGCCCACGGCAAATATGTTGATTGGATGGTAAGCTATCTATTAGGTGTAGAATCTCCCTAATGATGAGAGCTTCCAGCTCTGATCTATGATGAAGCGACCTTCATCAGAAACCTGCTCTCCCAGCTATCTAAACCAAAGATTACATCAAATAATTCTTCATTTGTTTTGCTTTTTTAGCTTCCTATATAGCCTTAGCTTTTATAATCAAAATTTTTTGTATATCTACTTGACATCAAAATATTATGGTATGCAGTCAATATTTTATCGGTTCTCAAATACGGGTGTAAATCGAGTTGGCAGATGATCTAGATTCTGATAAGGTAGGGAAATTAGAAGAGGCCCAGCAGGCTGTATTGCTTTCAATATTTGCGATATCGAGCGTGTTTATTATTAAGCTTGCTGTCGGATTATTTTCTGGTAGTATTGCTCTGGTTGCTGATGCATTTAACTCGCTCGCAGACTCAACGCTATTGATAGTAATATATCTCGCCCTCAGAGTACTTAGGAGAAAACCTGATAAAAAATTTCGATATGGCTACTATAAGCTGGAAGACTTACTATCCCTACTAATATCATTCGCATTTATAGTTGTCGCTATAGCTGTTATCATGGATGGATTTAGGGCTATTGTTCATGGATTTGAGGGTAGCACATATTACCTCGAGGCGGCTATAACTGAGATCGTTGTGGCATGCATACTTTTTGCAGTTTCATGGAATCAATATCGAGTTGCCGAGAAAGCCAATATAACATCTTTGGCTCTCAGCGCTAGGGATATGAGAATAGACGTTGTCTCAGCTATATTTGTAGCTCTAAGCATTGTGCTGAATAGGATACTTTTGTTTCCATTAGAAGGATATGCAACAATGATTATAGGTATTCTAATCATACTAAATGCTCTGCGTGGAGTAACAACAGCAGGTAGAAACCTACTAGACGCTTGGAATAGGCCAGAGATCACTAGAAAAATAAGAGAAATTATAGAGGCCACGGGATTCCTTAAAGCTGGTGAGATACGTCTAAGGAGAGCGGGGCCAATGATTTTCGGTGAAGTAACTATATATGCTCATCAAGATCTGAGGCTAGAAGAAATAGATGAGCTTCTAGAAGCTGTGGAAAATAGGATATATGCTGAAATACCCGATGTGAAGGAAATTGTATTTGAAGTTGAACCTCTTGAAACAGAGCATCTAGTAGTAGGTGTTCCAATAATTGTGTCTCCAGATGGACAAAGAAAATTAGCACCTGGGCTAGCACGGGCCGAAAAAATTGTGATATATCATTTTTATCCTAATACTGGTAGTCTTGTCGAAAAAGGAGAGGTGCCCATAGAGCCAAATGGTATTAGAGATAGGGAAATAACAATATGTAGGCAACTGAAAAAATTGATGGTGGACATAGTTGTTGTGAAATATATAAGTGAGGTTGCCTACGAGGTGCTGAAGGCATATGGAATAGAGGTGTATGTTGCTGAATCTGATGATGTTCAACAAGCAACGCAGGTGGTAAAGAGAAAAGACCTTAGCTCGCTCAAAGATTACAGCTATTTAGAGAAGAGATATTCGCTGGAAGGAGAAGCGGAGCTATTCGAGTCCGACCAGAATTACCTAATTATAAGTGCTAGGATGCCTCGTCCAAGTAATACGTCAAAGAAACTCGACGAAGAAGACATTGAGTTTTCAGGAACAAAGAAAGAATAATTGAAGGGTTTCTTTGGGTAATAATAATCTATTTTCTTCTAAGCAGAACGCTTTCAACAATAACTTTAGCAAGCTCACCTGTATAGCCAGACATTATGAACTCCTTATCTGTTTCTAGCGACAATAACTTAGTTATTTTTGCTTCGACTTCAGGACGCCTACTGGGATTCTCCATAACAGTTCTTAGTAGCTCCCTATATCTTATAGGATCCACCATGGGATAATCGATATATGTTGATATATACCCCTCAATTCTGTCCTCAATAACCCTAGGGTTTGACTCGTTTACATCAACGCCTAATTTCTCTTTTAGATATGTAATCCACATCGAAGATTCCTCCTTAGCAGTCTCAATAGCATCGGATGCATGAGCGATGTTCACCCCAGCCATAATCCCATATCTAGCCCTGATAGTGTTTGGTGCCTCAATTTCTGCCTTCTCTGGAAATGTAGGTCCGAGAACTTCGCGGATCCTGTAGACCCCCTCCTTCGTAGTTCTTATTATCGAAACGAGGATTTGGCCAGATGCTACATAGCCAACCAACCAGTCGAAGAAGAACTTTCCTTTATGTACAGCGTAATGCTGATTCACTAGAAAGTCTCTGTCCGGTTTAATGCTTTCGAAGCATAGAAATTCTAGGTCACTTATATTATCCATAAGCATTCTTAATGACCGAGCACCAGCGTATCTCCTAACAACAGCATCGGGCTTGAGGAAGAATACCAATGTTATCTCCATTCACAACACCCTCCATAGCAACATATGCTAATGTCTTGTTTAGAGCTATTTGTCAAAAAGTATTAATGGTATATATGCAATAATTAATGTGGATGTATTTGCATTACACAGATAATCGGTATGAGGGGATATTCTTGCTCACCAAAGATCAGATCCTCAGAAAGCTTCTTAGTGTCGATCTCGAACTAGCCAAACAACTAATAATAAGCTATATCCGTAATTATTTCATTCGTTCCCACGCTAAAATGGCCATTATGGGTCTTAGTGGCGGTGTTGATTCATCAACAACTCTCGCCCTACTAGTTGAAGCACTTGGAAGCGACAGAGTCCACGTATTGATATTGCCTTATGAGGGAGTTTCCCCAAAGAGAGATATCGAAGATGCGATATCCCTCTCTGAGAGTTTTAAAGTAAAATACGATGTGATAAGCATAAAGCCCATGGTTGATAGCTTCAGGAATATCCTAGAAAGAAATCTCGGCAACTTAGAACGTATAACCATCGGGAATATTATGGCAAGGACAAGAATGATTACTTTGTACGCCTATGCAAATAATCTAGGCGGCCTCGTTGTCGGAACTGGCGATAAGAGTGAGATAATGATAGGGTACTTCACAAAATATGGTGATGGCGCAGCAGATATCATGCCTATAGGCGACCTATACAAAACACAGGTTAGAAGATTAGCCCTGAAATTAGGTGTCCCCGAAGAAATAGCGTTTAAGACTAGTAGCCCTGCTTTATGGGCTGGACAGGAAGCCGAAGCTGAGCTTGGAGCCAAATATGAAGACATAGATGCTGTGCTCTACGCACTGATAGAACTCGGATTAGACCCATCAGAAGTCCTTGAAATCAAAGATATAGATAAAAAGGTTATAACTCTTGTTTTAAGCCGCGTATCAAAATACGAACACAAAAGAAAGCCTCCAGCGATACCAAATATTCAAAAAATAATTGCATATCTCTCCGAGAACCAGGAAATTTCTTATCCTCCTAAAAAATCTCAGTAATCTTCTCCTAAATACAAGACATAGAGCAATAATAGAACCTGAGACTAAAGCAAGAAATATATAACATAAATTATTTTCACCTTCTGAGGGCTGATAACTACAGTTAAAACTCCATAAGCTTGGGCTGACTCAATTTTTTTAGCATTTGAATAGTTTTTTATTCCCTCTCCATACTCTGAGAAATTTCTTTTAACACTAAATCAGCGAATACAATATTCATAGCATATCCCTATCTCTTATATTTTTCTAATGAAAGTATCATTTTATTGCGATGATGACCTTGTGGCGCCCTGATGCTTTGTGATGACGAAGAGCCGTTCTGACGCCTTATTCTAATATCCTTTTATTAACGGCTGAGGACAGGTTATTTACCCAATACATTCATTAGTTTGTTCTACCATAGTGTTTATATCCTATTTTTTGCTTAGCTATGATGGAGAAGATGTGGTGTTTGGTTTGTC
>Ga0180301_10001306_pt1 | contig 19636 bp, 17 predicted proteins | sample GuaBasSediGuay16_FD_121797 | JGI IMG/M metagenome (GOLD analysis project Ga0180301, IMG submission 121797) | Subseafloor sediment microbial communities from Guaymas Basin, Gulf of California, Mexico - Guay16, Core 4569-2, 12-15 cm | ecosystem: Environmental > Aquatic > Marine > Hydrothermal...
CTCAATGTCCTCCCCATGCGATATTATCACATATCTTTAAACCAAACAGATGTTTCTACAAAATCAGCGCCTTACTCTCCCCCTAAAGGAGGAGAGCCTGCGGCGGTTTATCTTTTGTCATCCTTCCGCATTTTAATGGAGACATTCCTTTGTTCTTGCAATCTGTTGGTCTATTTGGTATAAAATATATACCAGGGGTGTATAAACTCATGAGACGAGAGAGGCTCTCCATAAATCTGGCTAACGAACTCAAGAAATACATCGTTGAGAACGATCCAAAAAAACTTCCTTCTGAAAGAGAAATAGCCTCTATGTTTGGTGTGACGAGGACAGTTGTTAGGGAAGCTCTCAGGATCCTTGAATATGAGGGGATCATCACAACCATACCTGGAAAAGGTTCGTTTGTTCAGAACACAAAAAACATTTCCGTGGAATACAATTTTCCATTTAAAGTGAACGTACACGATAAGAATTTCTTCAGGGATCTTTTGGAAGTACGAAGGGCTCTTGAAGAATCTGCCGTCAAGTTGTCAATAAGAAACGCTACAGACTCTCAATTGAAAAGACTTGTTGAGATTTCCGAAGAACTTTTAAAAGCCTTTAAAGAGGGTAAGAACACAGCCGAGATTGATTACCTTTTCCATGAAACTCTGTTTCTACTATCTGGAAACTCTCTTCTTAAATACCTTCACAGCGTCATGAGAGATATGATGGATCTTCTCTGGAGGTCACCATTGGGAAACGTGAAATTTGGAGACAGGGGGATTCCTTTTCATGTGGAATTGGCAAAGAAGATGTATGAAAGAGACATCGATGGAGCTGTTGAAATGCTGAACAGAATAATAGATATCGACCTTGAGGACTTGAACTCGTTCAAAGGAGGTTAGATCATTGAATGATGTATCGTCACTTCTAGAAAGAGAGGATAAATGGTATTTGGGATTCGGCGAAAAGTTAGTTTGGACTCCCACTCATCCTGTTTTTCTAGAAAAATTTGGATTCTGGGATCCTGCAAATTTCTACGACATGAAGATCTCACCGTGCTACACTCTGGATATCCTAGACGAGAATTACGAGGTTCTAGTTTTTAAAAACACCTCCAGAAAATGGTATCCAAACTTATTGAAATCAACCTATGAAGCAGATTTAATTGAGGTAATCGAGGCCAAAAGTGTTATCAAAAATACCCTGGTCTCGGAGATCATTTTGAAAAACAGAACCACAAGAGATATCAAATTGCACCTTGTGGCATGGGGTGTGGGAAAACGAGAAGAAAAGGAAAAAGTAGAAAATTTCCAAATTCTCGATAATGGTATATACTTTCTGCGTGTCTTCGGAAGGAAGAATGGCAAGGATTTCGTGATCCACACTCTATTTGGATCCACGATCTTCGATAGTTACCAAGTTTCATCTTCCTCAAATTCATCTATCCTTCCCAGGTACGTCTATACTCCCTTTTATGACAATTTTGGGGGAATCCTAAGAAACAGAATAACTTATTCTGACAAAAAGAAAGGTATGATCTATTTTGCTTTTCACAAGAAAATTATCATACCTAAATCTTCAACGGAAAAGTTCATCATTGCGATGAGCATGGATACGAGTTTTGAAAGAACAAAACAGCATTTCGAGGAAGTTTTGAAAATCAAAGATTTGGGAAATCTTGTGGATAAAGAATGGAAAGAATACTTTTCGAAACTTCCCACATTCAACACCGACAACGAATACCTTAAAAGGTACTACTGGTACAGATGGTACGGTTTGAAACTCTTCTCGATCGATGTGAAGGAAGGAAATTACAAGTATCCAATCGTTTTTGAAGGGCCAGATTACTTCAGGACACACATAACATACAGTGCACAATGCCATATGAGAGAGATGAGATGGGGACTTCCAGAATACGCTAAAGGAAGTTTTTTGAATTTTGTAGTAAATCAAAAAGAAGATGGCAGCTTCCCAGGACACGTCTTTGTCGATGGAATTCACAGAATGACGTTCTATCATGCCAATTGGGGTCGTTCCTGTCTTGAGGTTTTCTTCACAACACGAAATCTTGATTTTCTGAAGAAGGCGTATCCTTCCCTCTGCAAATATGCCGAGTATATGGACAAGGCAAGAGATAAAGAGAATTCGAACATGTACGATGTTATCGATCAATTCGAAACGGGTCAGGAATTTTCCAGTAGATACCTAGCGGTGGATGAAATGGCTGACGAATATGACTGGATAAACGCCATCAAATTGAAAGGGGTAGATACAACGGTTTACACGTACGAGCTCAAGAAGTCTCTTTCGGTGATGGCTAGATTTCTGGGAAAAGAGGATGACTCAAAAATGTGGGAGGAGGGAGCTGGAAGAATAAGGGAAACTGTGCGTGAGAGAATGTGGGATCCAGAAACGGAAATGTTCTACGATGTCGATCCAACAACGTGGAAAACAACTGGAGTAAAAGCAGCCGTTTGTTTCTATCCCTATATGACGGATATCGTCACTGAAGAACATTTGAAGGGTTTGAAAAGACATCTTTTCAATCCCAAGGAATTTTGGACGAGATATCCTGTTCCAACGTTGAGTTTGGATGATCCGTTTTTCAATCCAAACGCCGAATGGAAGGGTAAGAGACTTCCTTGTCCATGGAATGGTAGAGTGTGGCCCATGACCAACAGTCATATCGTGGAAGCCTTAGGAAATACCGCCAGAAGATTTGAGGATGAATACCTGAAAGAAAAAACTGTTGAACTTCTCGAAAGATTCGTGAAGATGCTCTTTGAAAATGAAGATCCAAAAAAACCAAACTGTTACGAGCATTACAATCCTTTCAATGGAAGGCCCAGTTTTTACAGGGGTATTGATGATTACCAGCACTCCTGGATAATCGATCTTTTCTTCAAGTACATTGTGGGATTGTATTTCTCGGAAGATGGAACACTGTTTTTCGACCCCTTTCCATTCAGTTGGAATTTCGAAGTCACGAATCTCAAAGTAGCAGGAGAAGTCATTGAGGTTTTCAAGAGAGATGATGTGTTCACCGTGAAAGTTTCTGGGAAAGAAGTCTTTCACGGGAGGTTTGAGGGGAAAATACCGATAATCAAGTTCACGTGAGGAGGTGGAGTTTATGAAGAAGGTACTGGTACTGGCCTTTATCATCCTGATCTTTTCCACTCTCGTTGTATTCGGTGAAAAGATCAAACTCAGAGTGTGTAGCTGGGCGGGTGCACTTGAAGCTGCCCTTGATGAGAAGATCATAGCGAAGTTCATGGAACTCCATCCGGATGTGGAAGTTATCTACGAACCGATACCATCAGATTATTACCAAAAAATACTGACAGACATCGCAGCTGGAACACCACCTGATGTTTTCCTTCTCGATGCCGAAATGGTTCCCAGGTACTCCGAAGAGAAATTACTTTTGAATCTTGCTCCATACCTCACAAGGCTGGCGAAAGAGGGAGTACCAGGGGCAGATCTCAACGAGTACTTCGAGGTTCTGGTAAACATATTCAAAAAGGGAAGAGCAGTGTACGCGATACCCAAGGATACAAGTCCTGTGGGAATCTTCTACAACAAGAAACTCTTCGACAAATTCGGTGTACCCTATCCACCAGAAGGTGGGTGGACATGGGATCAATTCGCCGAGACTGTCAAAAAACTAACGAAAGATACCGACGGAGATGGAAAAACGGATGTTTGGGGATTCGCATTCCCGAGCTGGGTTGGAGTGGCTGTTCCAATACTCTGGGCAGGAGGAGGAGAGGTATTCTCCCCAGATCTCACTCACTGCAAGGGATATCTGAACAGTGAAACGAATGTGAAGACCTACAGTTTCTACGTGGATCTTCTCAAGAAAGGATACGCACCAGATCCAGAAGAGGTTTCAGCTATGGGTGGAACATCTTCCTTGTTCTACACAGGAAGAATAGGAATGGTAACTACGGGAAGGTGGTTCTGGATAAGTATAAAGAAGCAGATTGAAGAAGGAGCACCCCTCGACATAGGAATAGCTCCCATACCTCATGCGCTGGGGTACAAGAATGTAACGGTGACGTACGCATCTGGTTGGGCCGTACCTGCTAACGTCAAGAACAAGAAACTGGCTGTGGAACTTGCAACGTGGCTTTCAAGTCCCTACGCACAAAGAGAAAGATGTTTGATGGGAGGGCTTGCGATATCTGCGAATAAAGAGATAGCAAAAGAGCAAGCAGAGAAGGACAAGGTGGATGCTGCCTTCATAAAGATGCTGGATTACGCAAGAGTTCCAATAGGATCTCAAACAAAGTATTACAGACCTCTCTTTGAGAGGATCTGGCAAGAAGCCGTGGATAAGATAATCGTGGCAGGTTGGTCTGTCAAGGAAGCCTTGGATTGGGCAGTGGAAGAGATTGACAAAGCGATAGAGAAAGGAGAATGGGAATAAGGGGGGCTCCCCCCTCTTTTTAAAAATCAGGAGGGAAAAGGATGAAGAAGAATTTGTCCCTCGTGATCACACTTGTGATATTTCTCATCGCTGTTTTCGCTTTCATGGAGATCACCATTGAAAGAAAGATCATGAAACTTGTGGAAAAAACGGAAGGAGATATCGTAAGGGTTGATCTGTTCATTTACAGGAGTTATTTAAAGCAGATAGCAAATGATGTTTTCAAAAAACTGGAAAAAGAAACGCTATCATTTCATGACTTTGAGAGAATTTCGCGGAGTCTCAAAGACGAAAGCACTGTCTACATAATTTGGACCGATGTGGATGGGAACGTTCTCTACAAGCTGGGAAATCTCTATCCCGAGGAAGATATATACGAAGACAACTTGTATCAAGCTGTTCTCTACGGCGAAGAAGGAGCGTTGATAGCCGACATATATCCCTTGAAGGAAGGGGTTCAAGTACGATGTGCTGGTATATTCTCCACGAAAGAAGGGGAAGAGGTCGTTCTAGTTGTCGGCAAGAAGATGAAAGAAGAGTTTTTGAAGGATATCGAAAACGTGACGAGAAGGGATGTAACGATGTTTTTTGGAACCAAGCAAGTCTACAAAAACTCAACTTTTTCTAGGGATATATCAGAACTTCTGAAATTGGCAGAGACAAGTCAAGAGCCTGTTTCAAAGATCTTCAAAGGAGATTTTGTTGTAAGTGTTGTACCGATATTCGATTTTGATGAGTGGGAGATAAGGGGATTCCTCGTTAATAAACTTTCATGGAAATCTTTGTCAGAGAAATTGAACCACTTGAGAAAATATTCAATCAGCTTTTTAATCCTTTCAATTGTTGTTTTGTTAGTAGGAATATTGCTGGTATCTAAAAAGAAGAGAACTTTATCTAAAAGATCTATAAAGACAATCGTGTATCTTTCTCTAGCTCCCGCCATTCTATCTGTATTCTTCATCATATTCTTTACAGCTCCCCACATCCTTCAGAATTTGGATGAAGAAGCTCTGCGTATCGTTGCAAACGCTATGGGTGAATATCTGAAAACATGGGAAATTTCTGAAAATGCTTTGGAGGAATTGAAAAAAACGTTCAACATGTATTTCTCCTTTGAGACATCCAAAGGTGTATCCATATCGACCGTTCCACCGAACCTTCTGAAGAAAATGGGAGAGATAACGATAAGCCTGCAAAGAGGAAATATCCAATTTGGCGATGTGAAAATGAACAGAGTGCCGTATGAAGCGGTACTCGTGAACATTGACGGTGGAAAGATCCTAGCTTTGAGAGAGAAAACACCTGTTATCAACACGATTTTATCTTTGAGATTCATCTCTTACATTCTCTGGGGTATTCTTCTACTCACCGCCACCGTTGCAGGATTCGTCGTTTTGAATGCAGAACGTCCACGTCTTCTCAGATCGACCTTTGTAGGATATGCGTTCCTAGCGCCAGCTCTGATACATCTCATCTGGTGGGCTGTTGGACCTGTTGCGTTCTCATTCTTCCTCGCCTTCCACAGATGGAACGTTATAGATCCTGCAAAACCTTTTGTGGGATTCGACAATTTCAAGGAACTCTTTCAAGATAAACTCTTCTGGAACGCTATGAAGAATACCGCTATATTTTCTTTGCAGGTTCCAATAAGTATGTTCCTTTCTCTTCTGGTGGCCCTTGGTGTGAACAAAAGGGTAAAAGGGATCCGTTTGTTAAGGACTATCTATTACCTTCCCGCAGTTACTGCTGGGGTTTCGACCACGGTTGTTTGGAGATGGATTCTCAACAAGGAATACGGCATCTTGAATTACGTACTGGGATTTTTCGGTGTACCGAAGATCCCGTGGCTGACGTCACCTAAAACTGCTTTGATAGCTATAATGCTCATGAGTATATGGCAATCCTTGGGGAGCCAGATGGTCATATTCCTTGCAGGTCTTCAAAGTATTCCTAGAGATTTTTACGATGCCGCCAGTGTGGATGGAGCAAATGCTTTCCAAAGATTCCGGCATATAACGCTTCCTCTTCTCAAACCAACCACTCTGTTCGTTCTTGTGACCAGCATAATAGGATCTTTCCAGATATTCACACCTGTGTATGTTCTGACGCAGGGAGGGCCGTTGAGAAGTACAGACGTCGTCTTCTACCACATATGGGAATCTGCATGGGTTGAACTCAGGATGGGATACGCCGCTGCTCAATCGTGGATGCTCTTCGCTGTCCTTCTGATATTAACGTTGATAGAGTTCAGGTTGTTTGGTAAGGAAAGTTGGCAGTACTATTTCTAAGGGGGGAGACTCTTGAGAGAAAAGGTTATAAGGATTGTTCTCAAACTAATAGCCATCGTGTTACTCGGTGTTTTAGCAGTGTCGACACTGCTTCCTTATCTCATGATGGTTTCAACATCGCTCATGGCACAATTCGAGGTCTACAAGTTTCCTCCAAAATTGATTCCTACCACACCCAGGTGGGAGAACTACAAAGAGATGTGGAAGTCCCAACCGTGGGGAAGGTATCTCTTCAACACGGTTTTCGTTGCTGGTGTCGTTGTTTTTGGACAACTCTTGATAATTTCGATGGGAGGATACGCTCTATCGAGACTGAGATTTCCCGGAAGAGATACGTTATTTAAGATTTTTATAGCCTTTATGATGCTGCCAGGTGTTGTCACCCTTATACCTGGTTTCATCATCCTTCAGAGTTTGAGATGGATCGATACTTACCTTGCGCTGATAGTACCGAGCCTTGGAAACATCTGGGGAATGTTTCTCATGAGGCAGTACATGCTCAGTCTACCAAAGAGTCTGGAAGATGCAGCTAGAATAGATGGGGCTTCCGAATTCACGATATTTTGGAAAGTGGTACTTCCGCTCTGCAAGCCGGTTCTTGCCACAGTCGCAACTTTTACGTTCCTTGGGATGTGGAGATCCTTCCTGTGGCCTTTGATAGTTACAAGAAGCAAGGAAATGAGGATGATCGAAGTTGGGATCGCCATGTTCACAACACAGTATACAGCAGACTATCCTGTTCAAATGGCCGCAGCCACTTTGTCTTCTATACCTTTGATAATAGTCTACTTCATTGCTCAAAAATGGCTGCTTCAAGGAATAAGATTGTCATCTGGTTACGAGAGGTGAGATCATGTGGAAACCCATATATGAACTCGATGATGCCATGACTTTCTCCATCTCTGCTGAGAATCCAACAGGTGAGAAGGGAAAGGGAGCTCTTGAACTACCGAAACCTGGGAATCCTGCTTTCAGGTTAGGAAAAGGTTGGAAAGTGCGTCCTTGCATAGATTTGGAAAGTGGAAAAGAAATCGTCATTGCTGATATAAAGGGCCCTGGTATCATAAACTACATATGGATGACGGTGGATACGAAAGCTTACAGAACCTGTATCCTCAGGATGTACTGGGATGAAGAGGAAGAACCTTCAGTCGAAGTTCCCCTGGGAGATTTCTTCGTGAACGCCCATGGTCTTCGTTTCAACGTGAACTCTATACCAATCGTCGTCAATCCTTCAGGAGGATTCAACTCGTACTGGCAAATGCCTTTTAAAAAGAGAGCAAGAATAACGATAGAAAATCAAAGCTTGGAGACCATCAAGGGATTCTTTTACCAGGTAACATTCACGAAATGTGAGATTCCTGAAAATGCTGGTTATTTCCATGCCCAATGGAGAAGGAGTATGACAAGAAGAGAAAGGCCAGAACATGTGATTCTTGATAAAGTTTCAGGGCCTGGTAAGTACGTTGGAACGGTTCTAGCATGGACTCAACTTTCAAACGGATGGTGGGGAGAAGGAGAGGTGAAATTTTACATAGATGACGATGAGAATCCTAGTATATGTTATACAGGAACTGAAGATTACTTTGGAGGAGCTTGGTGTTTTGGTGAAACCTATTCAACCTCCTTCCTGGGTTATCCTTTGTGGAGAAAAGAGCCTGGAGAAGTTCCAAAACACGTGATGTACAGATGGCACATCTTGGATCCAATAAGGTTCAAAAAGAATATGAAGGTTACGGTGCAAGCTCTTGGATGGTGGCCCGATGGTACCTTTCAACCGCTAACCGATGACATAGTTTCAGTTGCCTATTGGTACCAGAGAGAGCCTCATTCTCCATTCCCAGAGCTTCCGCCCCTTGAAGAGAGATGGCCAAGATGATTCTTCTCATCGAGAGCTCTTTTCAAATCATCCTCTAAGAAGAGATACTTTTTACCACACCATTTGCATACAACTTCTCCTTTTTTCTCCTCCAACATATCCTCTATTTCACCTGAGCTCAAAACCATCAAGGCGTTGTACGCTCTTTCTCTTGTACAATTGCATTCGAATCCAACCACTTTTCTCTCATATTCCACAAGATCGTTGCCTAAGATCTCTTCCAGAATATCCAGGGGAGAATGGTGCGAAAGAAACTTCGTAACGGATTCTATCTTACTCACATTCTTCTCCAATCTCTCCACGATCTTTTCGTCCAGATCCCTTTCAAGAATCTGAAGGGCGAATCCTCCTGCCATTCTCACACCTTCCGTTCCCACCAAAACTCCCAGTGCCATCGCAGTTGGAATCTGTTCAGAAACGTTGAAGTAATATGCAAGATCCTCCGCTATCTCACCACTTCTTATGGGAACTTGTGAAACGTAGGGACTCCTTAAGCCCAAATCCCTTATCACCCTCAACGTTCCCCTTCCAACGGCTTTTCCAACGTCGAACTTTCTAGGCTCCTTCAATGGAAGAGAAACATTGGGATTTCCCACGTACCCTCTCACCTTGAATGAGAAGGATTGAGCGACGACTCTCTTCACAGGACCATCCCCTAATATGTCTATAGTGAAAGTCTCTCTCTCGGAAAGCCACGGAGACACTAAAAGGGCCCCTGTGAGGGCTCTTCCAAGTACAGCACACGCTAAAGGAGACAAAGAATGCCTTCTTCTTGCCTCTTCAACGGTGTTTTTCGTTATGACGGCAGAAAAACGAATCTTGGTGCCGAAGGCGGTTCCGTAGTATATGAAATCCATCTCGATCTCCTCCCATGTGATTTCCTGCTTTTCAATCTTAAAATACACTTTTATTTGAAATGGGTCAACCAATGGTATAATTCTTTTTGGAGGGAACCAAGAATGGTTTCCATTGAGAATCCTGTCTTGGGGTATAAACTTGATCCTGGTGAACCCGGTATTCCTTATTCTGCTCCTGCCAGTAGGAGTGTACTTCGTGTGTTATCTCAAGAGATATCCAACCTCATGGGTTTCAAGAAGGAAGCCATAAGAAATGGTGGATACGTTATATACGGAAGAATATCCCTGGATTTGAGAAAACGTGGTTCATTCCTTGCAGCCGTGGCTGGAAAGACACAGGTTTACATATACTATCCTAATAGAGAGGAAAGAATGAACGAACAGAAATTCTATTTACCTCAAGTGAGACATACGAGTGTTAGAGAACTCGAAAGAAAGATAAATGAGCTTGAAAGGAGGTATTACTCTTCAAACGATCCGATTGAACGACAGAACATCAAAAGAGATATAACGAGGCTCCGATTCGCTTTGAATGCTTTGAGATCAGGTTTGAAGGTTCCTGAATTTCTTTTAGGCGTTCTCATAGATCACCTCGTTTGATCTTCTCCCTCATCATATCCACGAATACCCTCGCTATCCTGGGATCCAGTGCCTTCCCAGCTTCTTTTTCTATCATATTCAAAGCTTCTTCCGGAGTTTTAGGTCCCCCATCCCACTCGGATGTTACGAAGTGCGTGAGTTCGTCGTAGAAATCACAAACTGCTATTATCCTTGCAAAATAAGGTATTTCTTCTCCCTTCAAACCATCAGGATATCCCTTTCCATCCCATCTTTCATGATGGGATCTGACTGAAGGGACCACATCCCAAAGGAGTTCTATGGATGCGAGATAAACCGACCCCAATATCGTGTGATCTTGTGGAAGATTTTCAAACAATCTAATCCTTGTTGGAGTATAGAGCATGAGCTGCTCTATTCCGATTTTTCCTACATCATGAAGCATGGCATGTTCTCTGAGAGAGGATATCTCCTCATCTGAGAGGCCAAGCCTTTTTCCCAGCTCTTCTGATAGTTTCGCAACCCTTTGAGAATGGCTGAATCCCTCTCTGTCTTCACTTTCGAGCATAACTATAAGAGCTTGGAACAACCCACTGATGAGCTTTCTTGTCCACTCCCAATTTATTACGGATTTCTCTTGGAAAAGTATGGCCCGAACAACTGCCCAAGGACCAGATATGTGAATATCTTTTGAGAAAGTAGCTACGATCTGCCCGTTGTTCAATATCTCGACACGTTCTTCTCCCATGTACAGGTTCAGCCCCTCATCGTATCTCTTTTTCTTTGTCACTTTGACACTCGCTTTCTCTGGAATATCAATTTCTTCCAGATCGTGCTCGAACTTTCTTATGAACTCTTTCACATCATCGGATATTTTTTCCTCAAAGAATATCTTCACAAGATCACCTCGTTTCGTAAGGAGACTCAGATCTTCTCTCCTTGATTTCGGAGAGGATCGTTTCGACAAATGATGGGATATCGACCATCCCAAGATCTTTCCCGCTTCTCAATCTAACCGACACTTTGTTTTCCCTGATTTCCCTATCTCCCACTATTAACATGTAAGGTACTTTATTCATTTGAGCTTCCCTTATCCTGTAAGATATGGTCTCCCTCCTATCATCGAGTTGCGACCTTATACCTCTTCTTTTCATATCCTCATGTACTTTTTCTGCGAATTCCTTGTGCTTGTCGGATATCGGGATAACTACCACTTGAACAGGGGAAAGCCAAGTCGGAAAAGCCCCAGCATAATGCTCTATCAAAATACCAAAGAACCTTTCAAGGGATCCGTAGATGGCCCTGTGGATCATAACCACTCTCTTCTCTTTACCATCTGGGCCGATGTAATTGACATCGAATCTCTCCGGCATCAGGAAGTCTAGTTGTACGGTGGCACACTGCCATTCTCTCCCTATGGAATCTTTCACGTGAAAATCTATTTTTGGACCATAAAAAGCTCCTTCTCCTTCGCTTATCCTGTAATCGAGGCCTATCTTGTCCAAAGCATTTTTCAAAGCTTCTGTCGCTTTATTCCAAGTTTCCTCATCTCCCATGTGATCTTCCGGCATCGTACAGAGCTCTGCTCTGTAGGTGAAACCGAATTGTTCGTATATCGTATCTATCAGGTCTATTATTCCCTTCACTTCTTCTTCTATTTGCTCTTCCGTACAGAAAACATGAGCATCGTCCTGTGTGAAAGCTCTCACTCTGAGAAGCCCATGGAGAACTCCACTTCTTTCATACCTGTGAACCTTCCCAAATTCAAAGATTCGCATCGGAAGGTCTCTATAAGACACCGGTTTCCTTTTGAATATTATTATGTGGCCTGGACAGTTCATGGGTTTTACAGCGAAGTTGACATCCTCCTTCTGTGTGAAATACATGTTGTCTTTAAAATGATCCCAATGTCCTGATCTTCTCCAGAGAGCTTCGTTCATAATGAGGGGTGTTATAACCTCCATGTAACCTCTCTCAATATGAAGTTCTCTTGAAAAGCGCATCAACTCGTTCATTATGATGGTTCCCTTTGGTAAGAAAAATGGCATACCGGGTGTAACACTGGGTTCTAATATGAAAAGATCCAACTTGGGCCCGAGCTTTCTATGATCTCTTTTGCTTGCCTCTTCGAGCATCCTGAGGTAATTTTTGAGATCTTCTTCCTTAGCAAAAGCTGTTCCATATATTCTCTGAAGCATGGGATTTTTCTCCTCACCCCGCCAATAGGCTCCAGAAACGGATAAGAGCTTAAAATGTTTGACGATTCCTGTTGAGGGAAGATGAGGCCCTCTGCACAGATCTAGAAATTCTCCCTGTTTGTAGAGTGTCACCTCTTCATCATCCATTTCCTCAAGGAGCTCCACCTTGTATATCTGCCCTTTCTCCTTCATGATCTTTATGGCTTCATCTCTCTTCACGACGATCCTTTCGATCGGTAGATTCTCTTTCACGATTTTGTACATTTCCTCCTCGATCTTTGGTAGATCCTCTTCTTTTATGGAGCCATCCAGTATCTCAAAATCATAGTAGAAACCATTCTCTATCACGGGTCCTATACCGAGCCTCACTTTATTTTCCCCGAAGATCCTCATGACAGCTTGAGCCATTATATGAGCCATGGTGTGTCTGTAAAAATTGGGAGCCCTGCTATCGTTCAGATCCACAAATTCCAGTTCTCCGTCTTCTTCTATCGGTCTCATCAGATCCCACAACTCTCCGTTGAAAACCGCTCCAATGACCTTTCCATCGATTTTGAGATCCTCCAGTACATCCAGTGGCTTTATGCCTTTTCTGTAAGTTCTGAGATCTCCATTTTTAAGTTTTATTCTCACCTCATCCATCCTTTTTAACCCCCTTAACTGTCATTTTTTCCCTGAGAACCCTCTCAACATTGGGTGGAACCCACATTCTCACGTCACCGCCGTACATGGCAACTTCTTTTACAAGACTAGAAGATAGAAATGAAAATCTCTCATCCGGTATGAAAAAAACGGTTTCTACTTCCGGGAAGAGTTTTCTGTTAGCTAGTGCCATTTGAAGCTCGTATTCAAAATCTGTAACGGCTCTCATACCTCGAATTATAATTTTAAAATGATTCTTCTTCATATAATCTACTAAAAGCCCTCTGTAACAGTCTACATATATATCTTTAAAATCCTTTACAGCTTCTTTAACCATATCGTATCTTTCTTCGAGTGTGAATGTATATTTCTTTCTGGGATTGTCCAGAACGAGTATCGTCAGGTTTTTAAAAATTCTACTCGCCCTCTCCACTATATCTAAATGCCCTAAAGTTATTGGATCGAACGAACCAGGATACAGTGCTTTCACAGAGCCCAACCTCCTCCACATCTGACTTGATAAATTTTAAGATCCTCAAGCCTCACAGCTGTCAGGTGTCCACCATAAACACAACCTGTATCTATTCCTATCTTATCTTTCATCAACAAAGGTTTTTCAAAGGGGGTATGCCCAAAAACAACGACATAACCAGGCATGGGATTCTCTGAAAATATGAACTCATCCCTTATCCAAACGAGATCAAATGGATCTTGGCCTTCTAACGGCACACCAGGTCTCACACCTCCATGAACCATGAGATAGCGTCCGTGCAGATGATAATATTTCGTGTTTTCAAAGAATTCCAGCTTTTCCAATACACCTTTCGTACCATTAAAGCTCCTTAGAGTGGCATGAGAACCGTTGTAAGCCCATAGAGTACAATCTTTTCCATATTTTACACAATCCAAAAGCATCGCTTCATGATTCCCTCTAAGAAATACTGTTTTCACCCTTTTTGAAAGGTTTATGAGATAATCCACTACACCTTTAGAATCAGGCCCCCTGTCAACATAATCTCCTAGAAAGATCAATTCATCTCCAGAGGAGGGGTTTATCTTTTCAATCAATATTTCAAGTTCCCTCAGACAACCGTGTATATCCCCTACAACGTACGTCACCCTATCACCTCTAGTGGTAAAGTGATATGTACCATACCGCGCTTATGGCTACACCCAAAGAAGGGCTCATCCACCAGGTTGCATCGAACTTTTTTATTCTCCACAATCTGTAGAGAAATCCCAAAACAAGGGATAGAAAAGCGAAAAGAAATTTACCAGCTAGCATGAAAACAAAGAAAGCCAATCTTTCGGATATTCCCTCGATATCGGACATCTCAGGCACTCCTGGATAGAAATTTCTGAAAATATAGGTAACACCAACGGAAACAACACTCATACCAAGAAGATAGTAAACGAACTCAGGGGATAAATAAGATGATTTCAGAAGGTCAAATATCATCAAATTACCAAGAAAAGCTCCTGAAAGGGCTATCAACTCCAGTATATCGACGATCCTTCTTCTTTTCGAATACTTAACCCTCAAAATGTCCACTACAGTGTGAAGAACAAAGAAGGAAGTGAAGATTACGATTCCTTTTAAAGAATTGAAGATCGTATCGAAGCAAAAAGCTAAGATAGCGAAAAATGACCATACTATGTGTCCAAATAACTTCAGACCTTTATATTTCCTTATCTTCTCGTTGTTGGTAAAAGCATGATCAGCTACTACGTGTCCTAAAAGGAAGTGCCATGGTGCCAAAATGAATCACCTCCACCATATCAGATCTTCGAAAGCTTCCAGAACCTCCTTAAAAAATCGCATTCTCTCTATGAATCTTCTCATATTTATAACAGGAATTGAAACCTCTATTTTTCCTTCCTCAATGGCTTCCTCATAAACTTTCTCCAGTTTTTCGGCCATTACGTCCATAGCCCATCTTTCACGAACGTATTTCTTTCCTTCCTCTCGCATTCTTTCCAAGAGTTTTTCATCCTGAAGAAGCATTTTTACTTTCTCAGCAAAAACATCCACGTTTTCCTCGCCTATCAGTAAAGCTCCCCTTCCATCTTCTAAAACATTTTTGATGCCCTTCCTGGCTATGGCCACAACTGGTGTTCCAGAACTTAGAGACTCCAGAACCACCAATCCTTGTGTTTCCGTAAGAGACGAGAAAACGAAAACATCCGCTGCATGGTAGTAATCTACAAGCTCTTCTCTAGGAACACGCCCAGTGAAGATGATGTTTAAGCGTTCTTCTCTTGCCTTCTTTTCGAGTCTTTCTCTTTCAGGGCCGTCTCCCACCATGAGGAGCAGTACTCCTTTTTCCATTCTCTTCATGACTTCCAGTAGGAAAAACACATTTTTCTCTTTAGCCAATCTTCCAACATAGAGTAGCACCTTTTTCCCCTTCAAGTTCAACATTTTCCTTATGTCCCTTTTTGGTTTGCTGAACGTCTCCGTATCTATACCTGTTGGTATAACATGTATTCTCCTTTTAACACCGTAAGAGAGCAGTTCTTTCTTTATCTCTTCAGTGGGTGCTATTACAGAATTTACCATATTGCAGAACCAAGCACTGAAATCTGCCACCATTTTTTTGGAAGGAGTGAACGGTTTTGGAATATAATGCCTATATTCAACCAGAAGTGTGTGATAGGTGTGAACATGTGGTATTGAGAATTCTTTCTGCATTTTCAAAGCTCTGAATCCTAGGACAAATGGATCATGACTGTGCAGTATTTCGATTTTCCGTTCTTTTATGAAGTTTCTCAATCTACCGGAGAAGGCTATTGCTAATTTATGCTGGGTTTCAGTGGGCCACGTGAGACCCTTTACTTTCAGGACATTCACATCATCATCAGGACCAGCAGGAGATACTACATAAACTTCGTGCCCTCTTTTTTCGAGATATTTTCTGAATATATGAACAGAGGTAGCGACTCCATTTATCTGAGGAATGTAGGTGTCTGTGAACATAGCTATTTTCATGCCCTCCACCTCCTCAGCATGGGAAGAAATACGAACATCGTGAAAATCCAGCAAGAGATTAATCCCATCGCTATAACGATACCAAATTCTTTGAGCAATTGTCCTTTGGATAGAGCGAAACTACCAAAAGCTATTATGGTTGTCAAAATGGAAAGAGTAACGGCTTTTTCTGTTCTAAGTAAGACTTCTTTGTTCTTCCTCACGCTGTGGAAAATATGTATCATACCATCTACACCTATTCCAACCAATATTGGTATCATAAGCAGCGTCATGAAAGAAACTCTTATACTGTTGAGATAAGCTACACCCAGAGAGATCAGAGCTGAAAGAGCCACGAGGACCACTGAAATCAAAGGAATTTTTATACTTTTCATATCCAGCATCAGCAGTACGAATATGGCTAGGAAAACGATTAAGGAACTCTTGAGAATAAAATCTCTCGCACTCTCCATAGCCCTGTAGAAAACGACAGGATATCCATACAACTTGTATTCACTCAGACTGTTCATGACTTTTTTTATGTTGTTATTCACATACAAATCATCTGCAGGGTTCACGTATATCAAAAGGTACTTTTGATTCCCTGCATTGTAGAACAAAAACGGTACGTCTTTCTCCAACTCCTTCAAAACATCTTCTGGAGAATTCGAATTCTTTATCATCTCAAGCATTTCCAAAGTTTCCTTGTATATCCCAACCTTTCTGAAGATCGTGGAGAGGATCGGATCGTTCACGATTTTTATGAAATCCCCATACAACCTGGCCAGTTCGCTCAAGGAATCTTCCGATACCTTGTTCAAAATATCAGCCACTGAGAGTGTTTTATCGATTAAAGGATTCTCCTTCAATTCCTCTGTAACTCTCTTCAGCTCTTTTATATCTTTCACCGCTATCACAACATCTCCTAGGCCGACGTTACCAAATTCCCTTTTTATATCCTGATAGGTTTTTATAGACTCGGAATTCTTTTGCATGAGGCCAGGAGGAGTATACCAGTATGTTGAAACGTTCAGGAGGCCGAAGATACCGAAAAGCAACCCCAAGGTTACGCAGATGTACCTTATAATTCTCACATTTTTCAAAAGATCCAAACCTTTTACAAATTTATCGAAGATCGTCCTATCCCTTCGCTTAACACGCACTATGGATATCATAGCGGGAAGAAACAGCGTCATTGTTACAAAAAAAACGGATATACCTATTGCGAGCATAATCCCAAGCTGAACGAATCCCTTAGATCCTCCTATCACCATCGCGAGGAACGCAGCTATAGTTGTCAGTGCCGATATCAAAGCTGGTCCAAATACCTCTTTTAAACCTCTCTCTACAGAATCCTTCGCATCACTCCTCTTTTTCATATACTCCTGTACTTTTGTCATCGTGTGTATACCATAATCTATTCCAAGACCCAATATCATGGCGTTCACAAAAGCAGTGACTATGTTTATCTCACCGAAGAGAAAATAGAAGATGCCCACGGATATACCAAGGGCTACCACCATCGTGAAGAATAGATAGAGGGCTGAAAGAAGATTCGAGTAAGCAAGAAAAAGTAAAAGGGATATGGCTACAACGGAGAACAGTGTGGTGAAAAGGAAATCTTCTCTAACTTGAATGTTGGCTTCGTAGGTTGACATGGCGCTGCCCGTGAATCTGATTTTAAAACCACTCTTTTTTTCAATATCTTCTGCTATTCTTTTGAATTCTTTGATACATCTCGATACAAAATCCACATCGACTATGGTGCCTTCCAGGATGAAATTCATCAAGAGTAACTTTTTATCGGGTGATTCCAGAACGTATTCACTGAATCCTTTCTCACTTATGTACTTCTCAACAGTACCCTGTAGAATGTAAAGCATTCTCCCAAGATTTCTCCAGAATCTGAAATCTATGAAATTCTTTTCGAGTTCCATTTTCAACTTATCATAATTTCTCACAAAGTTACTCAGGTTCTCTACATTTAACGAAAAAAGTCCATATTTTATCATGAGTTCAGGATTCGTGAACTTCAAAACTTCGTGAACGAAACCTGTCTTTTCAAACTTCATTTTCAACTCTTCTAGAGCTTTTTTCCCCTCGTCAACATTGCCGTTACAATTTAAGACGACGATCAAGTTGTTGGAGGATAGCTTCTTAGAGAGAAATCTTGACTGTTCCGAGAAGAAATCGTCCTCGGGTGCTATCTTGGTTATTTCGGAATCGACTTTCAAAGATAAAAAACCTATCATCCCGAGTAGGATGGATCCCACGATGAAGATAAAGAATATATAGCTTCTATTCTTGTAAACGAATTTTCCTATTTTAAGCCCAACTCTTTCAATTTCCATAGTATAAAGATTAAAACCCCCCCTCTTATGAAGTAGACAGCAGATTCTTTCCTTCCCCAACATCTCCTAAAGCACACCAAAGAATGAGAAAAACATATTATCAGGGACATTGCGATGCTGTCTGTCAGTCTGTACCATAAAGGGAGGACGACATAAGGACCGTAAGATATGAGGAAAGCACTTGTATCCACGTTCGAAAAAATAGCCTTTTGAAGTCCGACCAGTCCGAATATGTAGATCAAATACACCACAAAGTAGAAAAGCAACATGTTGGATATTCTCACAGACACGAAGATCCTACTCAGTACATCCCACAATCCAATCGTGCCAGTCAAAAAAGCTATTATAGGTATCGAAAAAGAATACCTTCTGAGGGATTCATCGCATCTGCAGGCATCTATCAATGCCATCATCTTGTTTTCACCTTCTTCAGAACGAACAGAATTCCTTTGAGACTACAATATTTGACGATCGTTCCATCAAGGTACACTTTCTCACGGATTTCCGGTGATTCTCCCGTTTCCTTTTTCAACTCGTAGAGCATCTTTTCAAAGGAATCATCATCTGTGGTTAGAAAAGCGGACCACCGAAGACTGTATTCAACATTTTCCACTTCCTCTAAAATTCTTTTCACTATCAACTGCTTTTCCATCTGTTGATGATATTTCTTCAGAACAGGTCCAATGGGGTTAATCAACATCACCTTTGGGGAAGGAAGAACTTCATTTACAACGATTTTCCCCTCTGCTTTCCACAAGATGCTCACAAGTCCTATAAACAAGGCTAGAAACGTTATAAGTATCAAAAAACCGTATCTGGTCATATCATTCAATCATCTCCAAGAGTACCTCTAAACCCTTTTTGAGCACGGGATCCTTTTCAGGATCAACATGTATCTTCGCTTTTGTGTATTCCTCTACATCCATCTCGTGAGGTCTTTCTGCCTCTTCTTTCACTATCACATCCGGTTTTATACCGATTTTGTGTATATCCTTCCCAGAAGGGGTCATGTAATGGGCTGTTGTCAGGTAAAGTACTCCTCCATTGCTGAGAGGAAATCCAGTTTGCACGGACCCTTTACCAAAAGTTTTCTTTCCAACAACTTTAGCTATACCATGATCCTTAAGAGCGCCCGTCACTATTTCGGATGCAGAGGCAGATCCTTCATTCACAAGGACAACCATCGAAACGTTAGGAAAGTCGTTTCCCAAAGTCTCATAAACATCTTCCACACCATATGTGTTTTTAACCTTCACGATAACACCTTTATCTATGAAGAAACTCGCAACTTCTATGGCAGAGGTTAAAAGGCCTCCTGGATTGTCTCTCAAATCCAGGATGATTCCCTTTACACCTGTCTCAAATATATCTTTCAATGCTTTCTTCGTTTCTTCAGAGGTCGTGGATATGAATCTCGTGATCTTAACGTATCCCATTCTTCCCTTAGGTGTTTCCAGAATGGAATACTTGACAGGTACGAG
>Ga0180301_10001307_pt1 | contig 19631 bp, 21 predicted proteins | sample GuaBasSediGuay16_FD_121797 | JGI IMG/M metagenome (GOLD analysis project Ga0180301, IMG submission 121797) | Subseafloor sediment microbial communities from Guaymas Basin, Gulf of California, Mexico - Guay16, Core 4569-2, 12-15 cm | ecosystem: Environmental > Aquatic > Marine > Hydrothermal...
CCACAAAGCGGAAGACAACCAGAATACCCAGGGCAAACAAGATCCGGCGCCTCCTCAAGGCACTGATAGACGCCTTCAGCCTACCTGACCTGAGGCGCCGGATCTTGTTTACCCTGGGTATTCTGGTTGTCTTCCGCTTTGTGGCCAACGTCCCGCTCCCTGGTGTTGACCCTGAGGCTTTGGATGAGCTGTTCTCGCAGAACCAGTTCCTCGGCATGCTCGACCTTTTCAGTGGTGGGGCTATGCGCAACTTCAGCGTGGTCGCCATGGGCGTCTACCCATACATTACCGCTTCTATCATCATGCAGTTGCTGGTTCCGGTCATCCCCAGGCTGCAGGCGCTCTCCAAAGAGGGTGAGGCGGGACGAAACAAGATCAACGTTTATACACACTGGCTGACTGTGCCGTTGGCTGCTCTCCAGGGCTACGCCCAGATGGTGCTGCTCAGCCGGGGGGCTGATCCCGCTGTCGAGCATGGAGGAGCTTTGCCTACGGCGACGATGATATTGGCCTTGACTGCAGGTACCATGTTTCTTGTCTGGCTGGGAGAGCTGATCACTGAGCGAGGCATCGGCAACGGCGTTTCGATGATAATCTTCGCCGGCATCGTGGCTGGACTGCCGCAGATGGTACAGCGAGGCTTCATAGCGAAGGAGGAGGCACTGGGGCTGGCTGGTTTTGCAGTTCTGGGACTGGCCACAGTAGTGCTGATTGTCATCTTCACCGAGGCGCACCGGCGCATTCCGGTGCACTACTCAAGAAGCGTTTTCCGGGGCAGAAGGATGTACCGGCAATCAGGCTCCACCCACATACCATTGCGGGTGAACACTGCTGGCATGATCCCACTTATCTTCGCGATGGCGCTGATGATACTGCCCAGCACTATCGCCAGCTATTTCACTGGAGGGGTGGCAGACTTCTTCCAGAACTGGGCTGACCACTGGAGTTACTGGTTGATCTACTTTCTCCTTGTGGTGGGTTTCGCCTTCTTCTACACTATGGTGATTTTCGAACAGATGGAGCTGGCTGAGACATTACAGAGGCAGGGCGGTTTCATACCAGGGGTGCGGCCGGGTCAGGCTACGGCGACCTATCTGAATCACGTGGTCACCCGTATCACATGGGGTGGTGCCTTGTTCCTGGCCCTGGTGGCAGTAATGCCTTTCATAGTCCGGACCATTACCGGCGTGCAGGTAGTGGCGCTGTCGAGCACGGCGCTTTTGATTATGGTCGGTGTGGCTCTGGATACGATGAAGCAGCTAGAGGCGCAATTGGTGATGCGCCGCTACGAAGGCTTTCTCAGGTGACAGCAGGAGGTTTGTGTTGCGTTTGATCTTACTCGGCGCTCCAGGCTCTGGCAAAGGGACGCAGGCAGAAAGGCTCTCACAGTCGATTGGCCTGGCACACATAGCCTCGGGAGACCTTTTCCGCAAGGCGGTCAGCGAGGGCACTGAGCTTGGCAAAGTGGCCAAGTCCTACATGGACAAGGGGTTGCTCGTGCCTGACGAGGTAACCATAAAGATGATCCTGAAGCGCATTAGCGAGATCGACCAGGGGTTCATGCTGGACGGCTTTCCCAGGACAATCGAGCAGGCACAGGCATTGGACAAGGCGTTGCCGGGTCACCCCATTGACAAAGCTATATATATAAGCGTCTCGGAGGAGGAGCTTGTCCGCCGTCTGAGCGGACGACGGATTTGCAGGGAATGCCAGGCACCGTATCATGTTGTCTCGTCACCACCCAAAACACCGGGTAAGTGCGATGTTTGCGGTGGAGAGCTGTACCAGCGTTCCGATGATACCGAAGAAACAGTGCGAAAGCGACTGGAGGTGTATTTCGCGCAGACTGCGCCTCTCATCGAGTACTACAAGCGGGACGCGAGACTGGCTGAAGTGGATGGCCAGAGGTCGATAGAAGAAGTGAGCAGAGACATACTGTCATTGCTCTCGCAGAAGAAAAGTGAGTATAATCATCAAGTCGCAGAATGAAATTGCCATCATGCGCCAGGCTGGGAAAGCCGTATCTCGTGTCTTGCAGCGGTTGGCTAGAGAGGTCAGGCCGGGCATGAAAACCCAGGAGTTAGATATAATATGTGAGGAGGAGCTGGCTAGGTGCGGGGCCAAGGCATCGTTCAAGGGGTACCGTGGATTCCCGGCCAGCGTATGTGTGTCCATCAATGATGAGGTAGTTCACGGGATACCCGGTACGCGGGTAATTTGTGAAGGAGACATAGTGTCACTGGATGTAGGTGCGATCGTAGGCGGCTTTCAGGGGGACGCAGCCATCACTGTGGGGGTGGGGGAGACCAGCCCACTGGCCAGGGAGTTGATGGCAGTTACCCAGGGTGCTCTTGCGGCTGGCATAGCTGCTGCGAGGGCTGGATCGCATCTGGGCGATGTATCGGCGGCAATTCAGCAGTATGTAGAGTCCAGGGGTTTCTCCGTGGTTCGGGAGTACACTGGCCACGGGATTGGCCGCGAGATGCATGAAGAGCCGCAGATTCCCAACGTCGGGGTTCCCGGTGAGGGCGTTCTGCTGCGCAAGGGAATGACTCTGGCCATTGAACCGATGGTCAATGCTGGAGGTTGGGCGACGCGAGTCTGCGGGGACCACTGGACGGTTGTGACGGCTGATGGCAGTCTGTCGGCGCATTTTGAGCATACTATCGCTGTCACGGATGGCGAGCCGGAGATTCTAACTGCCATCTGATTTGGTATGGGCAAGAGGGAAAGAATAGAGGTGGAAGGACAAGTGTTGGAGTGTCTGCCGAACGCGATGTTCCGTGTCGAGTTGCCTAGTGGGCACAGGGTGCTGGCCCACATTTCGGGCAAGATGAGACGCCACTTCATCAAGATTCTGCCTGGGGATACTGTGCGGGTGGAGCTCTCGCCTTACGATTTGGGCCGCGGCAGGGTGGTATATAGATACAAATAGGTAGTCTGGAGATAAGTTGTGAAAGTCAGGGCTTCGGTTAAGCGGCGCTGCAAGCAGTGCAAAATAGTGAAGCGCAAGGGGTTGGTCAGGGTGATCTGCTCCAATCCCAGGCACAAGCAGAGACAAGGGTAGGACGGAGGTAAAGGTGCCACGTATAGCAGGCGTCGATGTCCCCGCAGGTAAGAAGACATGGATCAGCCTACAGTATATCTATGGCATCGGCCCCAGCCTGAGCAAGAAGATACTGTCGGAAACGGGCATCGACCCGGACAAGAGAGCTGGTGACCTGAGTGAGGAAGAGATGAGCCGTCTCCGGGAGTATGTTGACAGGGAGTGCAAGGTGGAGGGGGAGTTGCGGAAGGAGGTAAGCGGCAATATCAGTCGGCTGATGGAGATTGGGTGCTATCGCGGTCTGAGGCATCGTCACAGGCTGCCCGTTCGGGGGCAGCGGACGCGGACGAATGCACGAACCAAGCGCGGTCCTCGGCAGACGGTTGCTGGCAGAGGCAGGCGCCGTGGCTTGGCCAAGAAATAAGGATTGAAGGCAAATGGCTGAGAAGAAAAAGGGTAGAACAAGAGCCAGGAAAAGGGAGAAGAAGTCGGTTCCGAGCGGGCGGGCTTACATCCACTCCACGTTCAACAACGTCATCGTCACTCTCACTGATCTGGCAGGCAATGTCATTGCCTGGGGCAGTTCGGGCACCGCTGGTTTCAAGGGCTCACGCAAAGGAACTCCCTACGCTGCCCAGATGGCGGCTGAGGGTGCAGCGAAGCGGGGGAGGGACTACGGTCTCCGCCAGGTTGAGGTGTTTGTGAAAGGGCCAGGAAGCGGCCGGGAAGCCGCCATTCGTGCGCTTCAGGTGGCGGGGTTGAATATCACAGGCATCAGAGATGTGACGCCAATTCCGCACAATGGTTGTCGACCGCCGAAGCGGAGGAGAGTCTAAGGATAATGGCTCGTTACACAGGACCTGTTTGTCGACTATGCCGTCGGGTGGGTGAGAAGCTGATGCTCAAGGGGGAAAGGTGCGCCACGGCCAAGTGCGCTATGGAGAGAAAGGCGACGCGGCCAGGAATGCGACCGCCAAGGCCGCGCAAGATGTCCGACTATGGCGTAAGGCTCCGAGAGAAACAGAAGGCTAGATACACCTATGGAGTGCTGGAGAGGCAGTTCTACCGGTTGTTCATGATGGCCGAAAAGGCCCCCGGCCGGACGGGGGAGAATCTCAAACAGTTGCTAGAGAGGCGACTGGACAACGTTGTTTACCGGCTCGGTTTTGCTGAGTCCAGGAATCATGCTAGGCAGTTGGTGCGGCATGGGCACTTCATGGTCAATGGGCGGAAGGTTGATATTCCGTCCTACCTGGTCAAGCCCGGCGACTTGGTCGCCTGGAGAGAGAAAGGGGTCAGGAGCGAGCCGTACAAGGTGGCCATGGAGAGGACAGAAGCCAAGGTCATTCCAAGCTGGCTGAGCCTGGACAGGACTGATCTCTCCGGTCGGGTGCTGACGTTGCCCATCACCGAGGAGATCGGTGCACAGTTCGACGAGAAGATGATTGTGGAGTACTATTCGCGATGACATCGAAAGGAGTGCCTGTGTTGTCCCACCTGGTGATGCCGAATGTAGAGTGTCTCGAGAGCAATGACGACTACGTGCGCCTTGCGATCGAGCCTTTGGAAACCGGTTTTGGCGTCACGCTGGGCAATGCTTTGAGGCGCGTGCTACTCAGCTCCCTTCTCGGAGCAGCAGTGACCTGGGTAAAGATCGAGGGGATACAGCATGAGTTCTCCACCATACCACATGTCAGGGAGGATACCACCCAGTTCTTGCTGAATGTGAAAGCGTTGCGGCTGCGCCCGGTGACCAAGCAGGAAGGAAAGCTGTTTCTCGAGGTGGAAGGTGAAAGAGAGGTCTGCGCTGGCGACATCCGGCCTTCGGCGGACTTCGAGATTGCCAACCCGGAGCTCCATCTGGCGACCCTGGATTCTCCGGAAGCCAGGCTGAGCGTTGAGTTCAATGTGGCCCTGGGGAAGGGTTATGCGCCCGGTGTTCACGACGATGGATTACCCATAGGGATAATACCTGTAGACGCCGTGTTCACGCCAGTGCGCAGAGTGAACTACTTTGTTGAGCCGAGTAGCGATGCTGAACAGACCAGGCATGAGCGTCTTGTCATCGATGTGTGGACCGATGGTACGCTTTCGGGAATAGAGGCGGTCAGCCAAAGCGCGCAGATACTGAGGGAGCAGTTCGGCCCGCTTACAAATCTCGTTGCTGCCCCAACGGGTGAACTTGAGAGGCAGCCTGCTATTGGCGCTGTGTCCCTGGAGCAATACGAGATGCCCCTGGACCGGCTGGGTCTTTCGCCGCGGGTGTTCAACTGCCTCAGGAGGAACAAGATCAGCAAGGTAGGGCAGTTGCTCGAGATGTCGGAGCAGGAACTGCTGTCGTTGAAGAAACTTGGGCGCAAATCGGTAGAAGAGTTGCAGGGGCGCCTGGAGGAAATGGGGCTGTCCTTGAGATCGAAGGGGAGTGATGAGGCATAGAGTAGCTGGTCGGAAGCTCTCCAGACCCACAGATCACAGGATGGCTATGTATCGCAATCTGGCTGCTGAGCTGTTGACTCACGAGAGGATCGTCACCACCGAGGCCAAGGCCAAGGAAGTGCGGGGCATGGCCGAGAAGGTGATCACCTTGGGGAAGGACGGTACCGTCCACGCCAGGCGGCAGGCTCTGGCCATGCTGAGCAACAAGAAGGTGATACAGAAGGTCTTTGATGAGCTCGGCCCCAGATATGCCAGTCGCAACGGAGGGTACACCCGGATACTGAAGACGAAGCCTCGGGTGGGCGATGGAGCACCTATGGCAATCCTGGAACTGGTGAAGTAAAGGGACACAGGAGGATGGCATTTGTGAGCGCAGAGGAGCCGGCAGGGTCGTGCTGATCATGGAGTACGAGGGGACTCGATACCGCGGCTCTCAGTACCAGGACAACGGGCCGACCATCCAGGGTGAGACCGAGCGTGCCATAGAGAGACTCACCGGGGAGAAAGTGCGTATCGCCGCCGCCAGCCGGACTGACGCCGGGGTTCATGCCAGGGGACAGGTAGTGAGCTTCAGGACGAAGTCGGGTTTCCCTCCGAAGACCTGGGTCAGGGCGCTGAACCATTACTTGCCATCGGACATCGCCGTCAAGGCAGCGTATGAGGTGGATGGCGATTTCGACGTGCGGCGGGACGCGTGGGGCCGGGAGTACCGCTACTCGATTCTCAACTCGTGCACCCCATCACCCCTGATGCGGAGGTTCACCCATCTGCTGCCCCACCTTCTGGATGTGCCAAGTATGAATCGTGCTTGTCAGGTACTGGTTGGAGAACATGACTTCGCTCCTTTCTGCACCGCGGTGAGCGGCAGCACCCGCCGACGGGTCTATAGAGCAGAGGTGAGCAGGGAGGGTGACCTGGTCACCTTTGATATGCAGGCCAATTCGTTTCTGCCGCGCCAGGTGCGCAACACTGTAGGTGCCCTGGTCAAGGTGGGCCTGGGGAAGATGAAGGTTGAGCAGTTCTGGGAGTTGGCCGAGTCTGGACAACCGGGTGCGATGTGCACCGCTGCTCCGGCCAAAGGTCTATGCCTGATGAGAGTGAACTATGACGGCTTTCCGCCGCTGTCCTAGGGAGAGATTTCGCCGGTGAACAAGACTTACAGTGCAAAGCGGGCTGACATCGAGCGCAGATGGTGGGTTATCGATGCTTCGGGTAGGGTCCTGGGTAGACTGGCCACGGAGGTTGCCGCCCTGCTTCTAGGCAAAGGCAAGCCGCTGTACTCGCCTCATCTGGACTGCGGCGACCATGTTGTAGTGATCAATGCGGCTAAAGTTCGGGTGACGGGGAAGAAGGCTAGAGACAAGGTCTATTACAGACATACCGGGTACCCGGGCGGGCTGAGGAAGGTCGTTCTGAACAAGATGTTGGAGACTCACCCGTCTCGAGTCATCGAGCATGCGGTGAAGGGGATGCTCCCTCACAACCGACGAGGTCGTGCCATGCTGAGAAGGCTCAGGGTCTATGCTGGTGATAGTCATCCCCATCAAGCTCAAGTGCAATCTCGACGGAGGCGATAGGTGACCGACCGCTACTATTACGGAACGGGGAAGAGAAAGACTGCCATAGCTCGTGTGAGGCTCGTGCCGGGGAACGGCAGCGTGGTGGTGAATGGCAGGCCCCTGGAAGAGCACCTGCCGCTCTCTCCTCTGCAAGCGCTGGTGCTGGAGCCGTTGCGGGTGACTAACCGGGTGGGGGAGTTCAACGTGATAGTGAAGGCTGAAGGTGGAGGGGTGACGGGGCAGGCCGGGGCCATCCGTCACGGGATTGCGCGTGCTCTGGCACAATTTGACGAAGGTCTGAAGCCGGTCTTGCGTCAGTACGGTCTGCTGACCAGAGATGCCCGGATAAAGGAACGCAAGAAATACGGCCTCAAGCGCGCGCGCAAAGCACCTCAGTACACCAAGAGATAGGGCCGCTTTGCCGCCTTGGCGCTCAGTGATGAGCCTGGGTGGGTGTCCGGCGGGCTCTCAAAGTGCGTGTCCCTTCGGTTGGAGACCTCAGCTAAGGCGACGGCTGAGGGTGTGCGTGTTCCCTCCTTGTGAAGATGGAGATAGCGCGCCGAGTTTCTCCACGGCTGCGAACGCCTGATCACCATTTGTGTCCCTGTCCGAGGGGAGACGTGGTGCGCGTGGTGCACTTCTACCTGTACAAAGACTCTCTTGCAGCATAGCACCCCAAGCTGCCTACCTTGTCTCTTTTCGCAGCAGTGACTCAGAAGAAGCTGTACCGGTTGCGTTCGGCCGGTTGAATACTCCCGCCATGAGGCGAAGGCGTGTCTTGCTACCTGGTCCTGGCCTGGAACTTGAGCAGTTCCAGAGTTATGTCCTCCGCCCATTTGTAGATATTGTTTTCCTGCACGATACTTCTCATGATCCTCATGCGGCGTCGCCTTTCCCTCGGACGCATCTCTACAGCTTGTCTCAGGGCATCGGCGAATTGGTCAGTGGCGTACGGATTCACTACCAGGGCGTGGTCAGCCAGTTCGCGGGAGGCTCCTGTAAAGGGACTCAGAATGAGCACGCCATCCTCGTCGAAGCGGCTAGCCACAAACTCTTTGGCCACTAGGTTCATTCCATCGTGGAGTGAGGAAACGACGCAGAAGCGGGCCATTCTGCGTAGCGCTGCGATCGAAAGGGGGGACATGTTGGCTCCATTGAGATAGATGATAGGTTTCCAATGCCCGGAAGCGTGTTTCCAGTTTATCCTTTCCACCAGGGTCTCTACGTCGGCGTGTATTCTCTTGTAGCTGTCCAGGTGGATGCGGCTGGGGGCCCCCACCTGGACGAAAACGACCTGCTTCGCGTAGCGCGGGTACTTCTCAAAGAAGCGGTCTATGGCCCTGAGTCGGTCAGGGAGGCCCTTGGTGTAGTCAATGCGGTCTATTCCCAGGCCGACTATCTCATTACCTATGCGCAGTTGCTTCTTCAGCCTGGCGATCTCCTGCGTCACCCTGGGCTGCTTCGACTCGCGCGATATCTGGGCGAAATCGATGCTGATGGGGAACGACTGCACAACGGTCTTGTGACCTGCCCGGCATACTTCATGCCGTTCCCAGTCAACCCTGCACTCAAGTGAAGAGTTCACGGTGTTGAGGAAGTTGTCGGAGTAATAGCGGATCTGAAAGCCGAGCAGATCGTTGCCCAGCAGCCCGAGCAGGAGCTCCTCCTGCCAGGGACATATGCGCATGACCTCTGGGTTTGGCCAGGGTATGTGCCAGAACTGGGCAACAGTGATATTCGAGTTCCTCTCTTTGATGAGTCGTGGCACCAGTGCCAGGTGGTAGTCCTGCACGAAGACGAAAGCCTTCCTATGGCCGACCTCTTCAAGGACAACGCTGGCGAAGACCTCGTTCACACGTTTGTACATACTCCAGGCTGACTCACTGAAGGACGGGCGGGTGTAGGCGACGTGGCACAAAGGCCACAGCGCGCCGTTGGCCAGGCCGTAGTAGTATCCGTCTTCCTCTTGCTTGGTGAGCCACACCCGCTTCAGAAAGTAGTGTGGGTTCTCAGGTGGGACAGGGACTTTGTCATGCTCGTCCACCACGTCGCGGTCGGCACTGCCGCCTCCGTGAGCAATCCAGATGCCCCTGCAGCTATGCATCACGGGGTCCAGCGCAGTGGTCAGGCCGCTCGGCGGCTTCAGGCAGTTGATCCGATCACCAGCCCACTCGTGAATGTAGGGTTCTCGATTTGAGACCACAATAAACAGGGAGTCGCCCAGCTTTTCCTTTACCAGAGTCTGGAGGCTTTCTCTCGTGCTCATGTTGGCAATCGGCAGCGGCGCTGGCTGGTAAGGCTGACCTAGCGCAGGACATAACCCTCATGGCGCAGAAAATTGTCGCGCCTGGGTAGACAAGAAGAGCCGGAATACTTCCGGCTTACGCGACCTGTTACCGTTGGCTCCGCAGGCATGAGACCTAACCTTGACTCCGATATGGCCATTTCGACTTTTCGAGAGTCTTGGTGGTGTTCGAAGCGGTTGGCTCAATATTCAATTATATCATAACTGTTGCATGGACGACACCACGCCACGCCGCCAGCGTGTCCGGGGACTGGTTGGTCGATGATGCGTAATCACGTTTGCGCATCCCGATCACCTATCCAGGTGCACGGCCTGGTCCTCGGCAAGGCGCTTCTTGAGGTAGTCTATGGGGGCTACTGGGGATGGGTCGACGCCATTCAGCATGGCCAGGTAGAAGCTGACATAGTCCCCGAGGAGCACCATTCCCAACATCTGAGCCAGAGGACTGTCTCCTCTGGCCTCTATCAGTTCACGGTCAACGCCTTCGTTGGCGAGGATCTCGGCGGTGAGATGGTAACGCTGTGAGATGCGGGGGTGCAGCGAGGAAGAGTGTAGCAGAAGCACCATGATCCGGTTCCTCAGGTCGGACGGGAACCGATAGCCGACTATGGAATTGTGATTGATTTCCGGAAATACCTCGTAGAAGGCCCAGGACTTGCTGTTTTCGTTGAACTGTGTTTTCCACCGCTGGGCCACCTCGGAGAGCAGGCCGGCCCCATAGATGACCGCCATCTTCCCGGATAGCCCGATGGCCAGCCGCTTGGCGGGGTTCACAGCCTGCGCCACAGTCTCGCTTAGCTCGCCCGACAGCTCCTGAAGCACCCTCAGAGCCTCGGTGAAGCTACTCGACTGATCTTGCAATAGGCCGAACTTGTGAAAGAGCCCGACCAGTGGGATGAAGCTGTGGGGGAAGGCAGCGCGGGGGGGTGCCTTGTAGTCTATGGAGAAAACAGGAATGCCGGCTGCCTCGGCCAGGGCGCGCAGTTGCCCGCCGCTGGTAAGTACCAGCTTCTTGGCTTTGACAGGGAGTGTCAGTGCCTGGCTGAAGCCAGAGAGTGTCTCCTCGGTGTTGCCCGAATAGCTCGAGGCAATCAGCAGTGTGTCCTCGTCGATAGAAGGTGGAAGGCCATAGTCCCGGTGCACTGAGACGGGGACTCTTCCCTCCAGCAGCGCCAGGGTGCGAAGGAGGTCACCTCCGATCGCTGAGCCGCCCATGCCCAACACGACTGCTTTCTTCACCCGGCTGTAATCGGCGGGCAAGTCGAACCAGAGGGCCTTGTGCCAGGCTGACTGACACTGTTCTGGCAATGCATGGAGATGCCCGAGCATTCCGCCGGGGTCGATGGACCGGTAGGTCTGGGGATTGTCCAGGTCGACCATAGCTACACTCCTAGCATGCTTCTTCCATCTTGGATCAAAGCTTTCACCTTCTCGATACTGCTGGCCTCGGCGTACATGCGGAGAAGAGGCTCGGTCCCCGAGAAGCGAACGAGTAGCCAGGAACCGTCTGCCAGAGAGAAATGGTGGCCATCAATGGTGTTCACCTTTGTTACGGCGTTGCCCGCGATCCTGTCGGGAGGGCTGCTGGCAAGACGTTTGACAATGGTCTCCCGCTGGGAGGCGGGGAACTGAAGGTCCAGCCGCTCATAGTGATGCGGTCCCACCTTGCTGTAGAGATATTCGATGAGCTGTGAGGGACTCTTGCCGAGCCTGGTCATCAAATCGAGGAAGTACATGGCTGCCAGTATGCCATCGCGCTCCGGCACATGGCCTCGGAAGCCAAAGCCGCTGCTCTCCTCACCGCCCATGATGGCGTTCTCAGCCATCATTTTGGGCGCGACATGCTTGAATCCCACCGCGGTTTCATAGACTGGAACGCCGTAGAGCTCGCCCAGGCGGTAAAGCATGCTGGTGGTGGTCACTGTCCTGACGATAGCGCCGCGTTCGCCGCGCACTTCCAACAGGTAGAGGGCGAGCAGAGCGAAGATCTGCAGCGGCGTCAAAGGGTTCCCGCCCTCATCGACGATACCAACCCGGTCGGCGTCGCCGTCCGTGGCTAGGCCCACGTGGGCGCCGGTGTCCCTGACCAGGGCGCAGAGCTTGGACAGGTGGCGAGCGATAGGCTCCGGCTGGATGCCCGGGAAGATGGGATTTCGTTCCACGTTGATCTCTTGTATTTGGATGCGCCCGCCGTCGAGTAGTCTCTTGATGTAACTGTCGCCGGCGCCGTACATGGAGTCCACTATCACCCTGAGACCGCTGCGTCGCAAGCTGTCGAGGTCAACCATCTTGGCTATATGCTGAAAGTAAGGCGGGTCCAGATCAAGATACTCAACTAGGCCCTGTGACAGCGCTTCTTTGAGGGGCATGCGCTCGGTCGTCCCCCGACCGATGATCTGCGGCAAGCGCGCCTCTACATCAGCCTCGACCTCGGTGGGAGCACTGGCCCCGTCTTCGCTCTTAATCTTGAATCCATTCCACTGGGCCGGGTTGTGACTGGCAGTGATAATTATGGCCCCGCCGGCCTTCTGCCTAACCACCCCGTAGCTTATCACGGGGGTCGGCGTGGGTTTGGGACAGAGGTAGACCCTGATCCCGTTAGCAGCCAATACCTCGCTGGCTGCGGCAGCGAAGTGCTCCGAGGCGAAACGGGTATCGTAGCCGATGACCAGCCCGCGAGGCGCCAGTCCCCTATCACGAAGGTGCTCGGCTACTGCCTGCGCGCAATAGCGGACGTTCTCAAATGTGAAGTCGTCGGCGATGATGCCTCGCCAACCGTCAGTTCCGAACTTTATAGGCATCCTCTCATTCCTTCCACCAAAGCACCCAATGCAGGAAAGCACCACGTTTCGGCAGAACAGGACGGCGCCGACCCGTGACCCTCACCTCACCACGTAGTCCCTGCTTCAGGCCGCTTGCTGCGATTTGTTCTGAGGCGAATTCTTCTGGCTGTGCAGGCCAGCTTCAGCCTGGAGGACGGCAACCTTGTCCGTCTTCTCCCAAGGCAGATCAAGGTCCGTGCGACCGAAGTGGCCGTAGGCCGCAACGGGGCGGTAGATGGGGCGGCGCAGATTGAACGTCCGGATTATGGCCTCCGGCCTCAGGTCGAAATGCTCCTTGATCAGCTTGATGATGAGGTCGTCGCTGACCTTGGCCGTGCCGAAGGTCTCGATGGAGATGGCCACTGGGTGTGCTACACCGATGGAGTAGCATATCTGGACCTCCAGTCGGTCGGCCAGCCCGGCTGCCACGAGGTTCTTGGCGATGTAGCGGGCTGCGTAGGTTCCCGAGCGATCGACCTTGGTGGGGTCTTTCCCAGATAAGGCACCCCCACCGTGGTTGGCGATGCCGCCGTACGTGTCAACAGAGTTCTTTCGTCCCGTTAGGCCCGCGTCCCCCACGGGGCCGCCCACTACGAAACGCCCGGTGGCATTGACAAAATATCTGGTGTTCTTGTCGAGCAGGGATGGTGGAACGACCTCCCTGATGACATAGTCGATGATATCACGTTGGATCACGTTATGGCTCACCAGAGGGTCGTGTTGGGCCCCTATGACGATGGCGGCCACACGGCGAGGAACCCCGCGCTGGTACTCCACTGTCACCTGGGACTTGCCGTCGGGGCGCAGGTAAGGTAACAGGTTGCTTTTTCTCACCTGCGCCAGACGGTAACAAAGCCTGTTGGCCAGAGAGATGGGCAGCGGCATGAGATCCGGTGTCTCGTTGCAGGCAAACCCGATCATTATTCCCTGGTCACCGGCGCCAAGTCTGTCCAGAACATCGTTGGTGGTCGACCCCTCCCGTGCTTCGAGAGATTCATCCACTCCCATGGCGATGTCTTTTGACTGCTCCTTGATGGAGACCATGACACCACAGCTTTCGTAATCAAAGCCGTATTCGGGCCGGGTGTAGCCTATGTCTCTGACGACGCCTCGCACAACTTCTGGTATCTCGACATAGCAGTCGCACGTGATCTCGCCAAGGACCATCACCAGGCCGGTAGTGGTAGCTACCTCACAAGCGACGCGGGCGTAAGGGTCTTTGGCCAGTATGGCGTCGAGGATGCCGTCGGAGACCTGGTCGCAAAGCTTGTCGGGATGTCCCTCTGTGACCGATTCGGAGGTCAGCAGGTGCGAGGACGATGTCGAAAAGGTTGTGCTCATCAATGCCTTCTCCTTCGTTTGTTTCCAGATTTGTCTAAGTTCCCATTTCCCAGCTTTCGAGGTATTGTCTCTGTTCTGGGGTTAGCTTGTCAATTGTGATGCCCATGGAGAGCAGCTTCAGCCGGCCTACCTCTTGGTCTATGTCCTCGGGGACGGGATACACGTTGGGGGTCATTCGTTTCTCGAGCCTGAACATGTACTCGGCGCACAGGGCCTGGTTGGCGAAACTCATGTCCATGACGCTGGCTGGATGGCCCTCAGCGGCGGCCAGGTTGATCAGCCTGCCCTCGGCAAGCAGGAAGATACGGCGCCCGTCCTTCAGCGTGTACTCCTCGACAGAGGGCCGTAGTTTTCGCTTCTTTATAGACAGGCCCTCAAGGGCAGGGATGTTTATCTCCACGTCGAAGTGGCCGCTGTTGGCTACAATAGCGCCGTCTTTCATTACCTCAAGATGGGACGTGTCGATGGCGCTCTTGCCCCCGGTGACAGTGATGAAAATGTCGCCTAGCTTGGCTGCCTCCAGACCGGGCATTACCTGGTAGCCATCCATTACAGCTTCTAGAGCGCGGATTGGATTGACCTCTGTCACGATGACCTGGGCGCCCAGGCCTCTGGCACGCATGGCCACACCGCGGCCGCACCAACCATACCCGCAGATCACCACTTTCTTCCCGGCCCATAGCACGTTGGTGGCCCTAGTAATCCCATCGATGGTGCTCTGCCCGGTGCCGTACCGGTTGTCGAAGAGGTGCGTGGTATCGGCATCGTTTACGGCGATGATGGGGTAGGCCAACTGGCCTGCCTTCGCCATGCTACGCAACCTTATCAGACCTGTGGTGGTCTCCTCCATACCGCCGATAACGCCCGGCAGGAGCTCCCTCCTGTCTCTGTGGAGTGTGCTGACCAGGTCTGCACCGTCGTCCAGGGTGACCTGGGGGTGCAGGTCAAGCGTGGAGTGGATGTGTCGGTAGTAGGCGTCGTTGTCTTCGCCCTTGATGGCGTAGACGGGGATGCCATACTGTACCGACAAAGCAGCGGCCACGTCGTCCTGCGTGCTGAGGGGATTGGAGGCGCAGAGAGCGATCTCGGCCCCTCCCTCCTTCAGTGTGAGGGCGAGGTTGGCCGTCTCGGTAGTAACGTGCAAGCACGCCGATATTCGGGCTTCTGCGAGGGGCTTCTCTTTGGCAAACCTCTGTCTGATCAGCCGCAGCACGGGCATTTCGCGCGAGGCCCATTCGATGCGAAGCTGGCCCTGGGAAGCGAGCGAAGCATCCCTGATGTCGCTACCGGTTGGGCTCTTGTGGGTCATACGATTCTCCTTTCCAGGGATGACTGCCGGGCCACCCAGTCAGGGATGTCCAGCGTGCCCATGATAATGGGCTTCTGGTGGCAGTCGCTCCCGCCCGTCATTACCAGGTCGTGACTCCTGGCGAACTCGATGTAATGCGCTGTGGTGGCCGCGTCGTTTCTCGAGTGCCAGCACTCGACTCCGTCTATGTGATTCAGGATGTGGTCTTCGATGATGGCTGTTTGTTGGGTGAGCTCGTGGGTTATGGTGGCAAGCGAAGTCCCGTTCGGGTCGTTAGGGTGCGCGAATACGAGTATGCCGCCAGCGTGCCTTATCAAGTGTGACGCCTCGGCCAGTGACAAGGGGTACTTGGGGACGTCGCACTTGATCAGGTACTTGTCGAATGCCTCCTGCTTGTCCCTCACGATGCCCTTTTCTATGAGGTAGTTGGCGATATGAGGCCGGCCGAAGACGCCGTCGACGCTCGACTGTATGTCCTCCAGGTCCCTCTCGGTGAAGCGTGGAATACCTTCTTGATCGAACTCGGCATTAAGGTTGTCCAGTATCTGACGTGCTCTTTTCTCTCTGTACTCCTTGATGAATTGAAGCCTGTCCTTCAGTTCCGTGTTGCGGATGTCGTAGCCGTACCCGAGGAAGTCCAAAGAAACGGACCGGGACCTGCTTCCGTTTCCGTACTGGAAAGTCACGTTGAGCTCTACACCGGTGATATAGGATATGCCGTGTCGTGCGGCCAGGGTAATTGCCGTCCCCTGCCATTCTATCGAATCGTGATCGGTGATGGAGATGAGGCCGATCCTTCTGCTCTTTGCCTCGGTGAAGACTTGCTCGATGGGCAGGTTGCCGTCCGAACCTGTCTTGGTGTGTATGTGGAGGTCTATTATCACCTGTACACCTGTTTCGTCGCTGCCGGATGGAATCCTGACCCAAAGCTCTGGGAACCTTGCTTCTGCTCCTCCTGCATGCTGCTTCCACGTTGCCCGCACCCCTGGGCTGATCCAGGGTTACTCGCCTGTTGCGGCGAAATGCCGTGGCCTGATAGCAGTTGTGGCAGTCCCAAGGCCCGCCGCTGACTGACGGTGCGTATCTATGCGGCTCTCTATCTCCTCTCGACGCTGATGACGTACCAGCCCTCGGGCAGGTTGTCGGTGGTGTCCACGATAAAGTGGATGAGTCTCAGCTCAGGGTACTCACGTTTCAGGTCATCGAGGTCCACTTTCTCGAATTTCCTCTCATTGTTGACATAAGCCTGCTCGGTCAGGGCATTGGACTCGTAGTCCTCTCTGGTACGTCTGACTATATGGGCGATGGCAATCTCACGTGGGCGCTGGGTCTGAAGGATGACCATTGTCTTGCCATGCCTGGCGGCGATTCCGGCAGCCCGCTTCCTGAGTGACTGGCTGATGAAGGTAGCGTCAATTATGACCCTGCCATCATTTTCCAGGGCCTCGTCTGCTTGCCTGAAGGTTTCGTCATAGACCATCATCCGCTTTGACATGTCCGAAGCCACCTTCTCATCGAATATGTCCTCGTTCTTGAGCACTTCCCTGCGGATGAGGTCGGTGCGCACTATGGGATAGCCTTTCAGCCTGGCGATTTCCTCGCTCGTTTCCGTTTTCATGGTCCCGGGCAGACCGCACGTGATGAGGAGGGTATCGGGACTCAGCTCAGACTCCACGAATTTGGTGAAAGGTTCCCTCAATTCAGCGGACCTCCTTGGCTTACTCTGTATATGAGTGGGCGAGATCAAAATATCGTCTGGCGGTGTCTAGTGCCCTTGCCTTTTCCTCTTGCGACATGAGAGGGTCGTTCAGCTTGAAGCTTTCTACCTTCCCCCTAACGTAGGCACGATAGCACCTGTAGAAGTCCAGCAGTCTGACAAGCTCCCCATCCCTCGACGCCTCTACGTAAGCATCGGTAAAACACCGGGCTAGATCGGCGTGACCGTAGTAGTCCAGGTCCATGGCCAGGAAGGCTACTTCGGCAGCAACGTCGCAATACCTGAACCTGTCGTTGAACTCGATGCAGTCGTAGATGCTGATGTCGTCCACAAAGCAGACATGCGCGCTGTGAAGGTCGCCGTGGCAGTCCCTTATTCTGCCTTCGTTCACCCTCTTCTTGAAGAGGGCGGCATTCTGCTGGATGAAACCGTACGTATAGGTCTTGATCCTCTCGTAGCTTGGCCGGTCGATGGACAGACCCACATACTGCTCAGTCTGGGAGAAGTTCTCGTCAGCGTTGGCCTGCACCACCTCCAGGTTGCCGTACCTGCTTATCTCGGCGCTGGTCTCCGCCTGTTCATGGAAACTGGCCACCTTCTGCGCCACGCGTTGCACCATCTGGGGGGTCACTGCGCTCCTGGTCAGAAGGACATCCATCATGCGGTCAGAAGGCAGTTGGCGCATCTTCACTGCGTACTCTATGGGCGGGCCTTCGCCGCCAAGAAGGATCTCTCCGGACTGCTGGACAATAGGCACCACCTTGAGATAGACGTCGGGAGAGAGACGCTGGTTCAGGGCCAGCTCCTGATGGCAGAAGAACCTTCGCTTCTCCAGCGTGGTGTAGTCGAGGTAGCCGAGGTCGACGGGCTTCTTTATCTTGTAAACGTAGTCTCCGGTCAAGAAGACGAGCGACATCTGGGTCTGCACCAGGCTCACGCTCTGAGGATGGTGAGGATATGTCTTTGGGTCGAGCAACGCTTGTATCACCTGTGTCGGCTCTGTCATCTACTTCCTTTCTCGTCCCCTGAAGCGACCCGGGTGTTGAGCCATTCCTGCACTTCCTTTGCTCTTTGGTTACGGTTTGCCCGGGACACGGCTACCACCTCTACCCTGGCATCCCGCTTGAGATGGTCAGCCCAGGGGTGTGAGGCCAGCATGATGGTGCCGAGGAGCCGCTTTCCGCTGTCGAGTGCTTCGCGCACTGCCTCCCTGAAGGCAAGAGAGAACAGCTCCATCTTACCTATCTCGTCAACGACTACCAGATCGCACTCTCTCGTGGCCTGCCTCAGTGCAGCCACGCCGATGTCTTCCAGGTTGCCGACGGCGACCCCATACTTGCCCACCCGGCAGGGGCTTTGAAACTCTACGTGAGCTAGAACACCGGTGCGCCCGTCCAGGGTGACTATCTCGAAACCCTGCCTGGCACCGTGGTTGCGTATCTCCCTGGTGTAGAATCCCCCGGCCGTTTGCCGCAGGGATGAGACGGCCTCCCTGATGAGAGTGGTCTTGCCCACCCCGGGTGGCCCGCAGAGGAGATAGGCCTGCCTCATACCATAGCTTCCGGTTCAGGACTCCGATGGCACCTGGGCTTTGCTTCTCTGTCGCAGCTTCTTCCTTCTGCGCCGGTGCTTCTGGAGTGCTACTCTTTTCCGCTTGTTCATCAGCTTGACCTGCCAGTCGCTTGCGTTGTTAAGGAGTGACACAGGGCACTGAGATCCTCTGGGGAGGTGCAGACCTGGTCCGGGAGGAGCAGGTGGTCTGGGGGGGCCTTCCTGTTGAGTCCTTCTCGGCATTCAGGACGGAACAGGCTCGGGGTCCACTGGCGGCACGCTTCGGGTCTGAAGGGATGGACGACGCAACTGGCCTGCCCCTGGTCGTAGCGCAGGAAAACACATCCCGATGCATTCCTGCGCAACAGAAACAGCCCTGGCTTGTAGGGATGTTCATCGATATAGTTCTGGCGGAATTCCTGTGGCGAAACCCCCAATCCCCGTGCCATCCGATGTACCTCTTCAGCGGCTACTTCAGGCTGCCATCTGGTGCAGCAGATACCACATCGCAGGCAGGCGATTTCGCCCCATTGCTCGAAGCCCCCCAAGTCTGGCCTGTACTGCAACTCCTTTCCATCACAGGTTATCAGTCTGACCCACATTCCTTCCCTGGAAGAACCGTCGGAATAAAGCCTTACTTCGGACCTCTGGAGTAGATTTCAGCGAACTTGGCGGCCGACCGATCGTACGTTCTCTCCACCTCGGGTGGGAAAAGACACCCGGGCAGCTCGCCGTGGGCACGATGGTAGGCAATGCACTCGCAGCACTTGCCTTTCCTGCTGCACGGCTCGTAGGTGCAGGTACACTTAGCTTTGTTAGCCTCAAGCGCGCATTCCATCAGTCCGCTTCCCCCAAATCTAAATTATATACCGTTTCCGCATTTTGTCCGATAGCTCTGCCAGCCTTTCCAGGGCGAGCTCGGCTGCCTCAATTGACAGCGAGGCCAGGCCGCATGAGGGAGTCAGCAGGGCCTGTTCCACGAGACCTCGAAAGGAGGCTCCGATCCTGGTGAAGGGCGCCATGGCCTCTTCGAGGCGGTCAGCCAGGCTGGCCAGGGTCTCCTTGCCCAGCGCTTCCTCGTCGTTGGGGACTATACCCCAGGCGACTGTCCCGCCGCGTGCCAGGAAAGCCTTCAACTCGTCCGGGTACACACTGAGGCTGTCGGCGTAGTTGTAGGCATCAAAGCTGAGGATGTCGATGGGGAGTCCCATCACCATAGACCAGTCGGCGGCGCCGCAGCAGTGTAGCCCCTTCAAGCCGGCGATACCGTCCAGTGTTTCCTCCAGGAGAGGGACCACTCGCTCTGTGGGAAGCGAGACAAAGGGCGTTCCGAGTGAGGTCAGATAAGGTTCATCGACGAATATGATTGTGTTTGTGGACAACCGGCTCAGAGCCCTCTCCTGCCAGATGGCTTTCAGCCGAAGGTGACGCGCCAGGGCTTCCGCCAGCGTCTCGTCGTAGATGACATAATTCACGGGGTCAGTAACACAAAGGCCCCAGCTTATCGGTCCTGTCACCTGGCCCTTGACAGCCAAAGGCGAGGAC